>ERZ773197.441-NODE-441-length-32926-cov-3.483800_pt1 | contig 32926 bp, 34 predicted proteins | sample MGYA00580999_ERZ773197 | MGnify/ENA primary metagenome ERZ773197 (study PRJEB29015, sample SAMEA2738166) | human oral metagenome | biome: human oral; feature: human-associated habitat; material: saliva | place: China | collected 2185 ...
AGCTAAGCGAGCGGGAATTAATCAGCAGGATTTGCGGGCGTCCAGAAAAAGGTTAGGGGTGAAGACGTTTCACCAGTTCGATGAGTCCGGCGATACGGGAAACTGGTTTTGGTTTTTAGGAGGCGGAGAATGAGAGAGCGAGAGATCGAGCAGATTTTAGTCAGGGAGGTCAAAGGTTTGGGCGGCCGGGCGTACAAGTGGGTGTCTCCAGGAAATGATGGGGTGCCGGACCGGATTGTGATTTTCCCGGGGAGGAAGCCAATTTTTGTGGAGTTGAAAACGGAGCGCGGGCGCTTGAGCAGTCTGCAAAAAATCCAGTTAGACCGGCTGCAGGAGTTAGGGCAGGATACCGCAGTTGTTAAGGGGGTCAAGGGAGTTAGTGAGTTTTTCCGGGATTGCGGCTATGAGCAGGTCAGTAAGGCCTTAGATTGCAAGTATGGCTTGTGATCTGGATCGTGAGAAAGGGGGTGATGCCAAATGAAATTCTATCCGCATGCCTACCAGCTGCACTGCATTGATCGAATCCTGCGAACCAACAAGATCGGCCTGTTTCTTGAGATGGGTCTTGGCAAGACAGTGACAACACTGACAGCAGTCCGGATCTTAAAGTACGACCAGTTCGCGGTGAACAAGGTGCTTGTGATCGCCCCCAAAAAGGTGGCAGAGGGAACCTGGGTGCAGGAGAAAGACAAGTGGGATCACACGAAGATCCTCCGGGTCTCCCCGGTTTTAGGATCCGAGAAAAAGCGGATCAGGGCCTTATACACGCCGGCAGACCTATACGTGATTAACCGGGAGAATGTGGTTTGGCTGGTAAATTTCTACCGGAACGACTGGCCCTTTGACATGGTCATTGTTGACGAGTCCTCCAGCTTCAAGAATCATTCGGCAAAGCGCTTTAAGGCTTTGGCCAGCGTAGGCAGTCATATCAGCCGGATGGTGGAGCTGACCGGTACCCCTTCGCCAAATGCCTTATCTGACCTGTGGAGCCAGATTTATCTGCTTGACGGGGGAGAGCGACTGGGAAAGCGATACACGCAGTTTCGCGATCGGTATTTTGAGCCGGATAAGCGGGGGTATGACGGCATGGTTTACAGCTACGAGGCCAAGCCTGGAACCGAGGAGGGAATCCTGTTAAAGATCTCCGATATCTGCATCAGCATGAAGGCTGAAGATTACTTACAGCTGCCGGATATCACCTACCACCAGATCCCCGTTGCGCTGGACGCAAAGGCCCAGAAAGCCTATCGGGATCTTGAGCGGAAAATGATCCTCGAGATTCCCGAGGACGAGGAGCAGATCAGCGTGACCAGTGCGGCGGCGCTGTCGAACAAGTTGCTGCAGCTGTCTAACGGGGCTGTCTATGACGAGGATCACAAGGTGCATGAGGTGCATGGCTGCAAGATTGAGGTCTTCCTGGAACTGATTGACAGCCTTCAGGGGAAGCCGGCACTTGTGTTTTATAACTTCAAGCACGACAAAGACCGGATCCTCAAGGCTACCGAGAAAAGCAGGCTAAGAGTCAGGGAGTTAAAGACCCCGGCGGATGAGGCGGATTGGAATGCCGGAGAAATTGACATCCTGCTTGCACATCCGGCATCCGCGGCATATGGCCTGAATCTTCAGCAGGGCGGGAATCATGTGATATGGTTTGGCCTTACCTGGAACTATGAGCTGTACTCTCAGGCGAATGCCCGACTGCACCGGCAGGGACAGACGCAGAAAGTGATCATCCATCATCTGGTCTGTGCCGGCACCCGGGATGAGGACGTCATGCAGGCCCTGGACAGAAAAGACGGGGCACAGAAATACGTCATGGACAGCTTGAAGGCGAGAATCAGAGAGGTGAAGAAAAAAGCGTGACGGCGAAAGAGTATTTGATGCAGCTAAGGGTAATTGATCTCAGGATCAAAAAGATGCGCGAAGAGGCGGCTGCGCTTCGCGAGATGCTGACGGGAGGGGGAATCTCATACGACAAGGATCAGGTGCTGTCGTCTCCGACAAATGCGCAAGAGATCAGGTTGGTAAGGCTGCTAGACCTTGAAAAGCAAATCAGTCGGGAGATTGATGCCTACTCGTCGAAGAGGGCCCTGATTATCCGGCAGATTTCTCAGCTTGACGATATTCGGTTCGTGACGATCCTGACCTACCGGTATGTGCCAGATGAAAGGGGCAGGGTTAAGACTTTGGTGCAGATTGCCCGGATCATGGGATATAACTATGACTACGTAAGGCGCATGCACGGACGGGCATTGCAGGCGTTCCAGAAAAACAAGTCACAAAAAGTCACAGTTTGATGTGTTATTATGTCAGAGTAAAAGTGAGGCGAGCGGGAGAGCGTCCGGAATTTCCGGAGCCCCGCTGAGCTGTGCTAGAGACATCCGAGAGGGTGTCTTTTTTGGTGAGGTAAATGGCGAATGAAGATAACTTAAAACCGGTTCGAACCAAGAGCGAAGCGAGAGAAAAAGGGAAAAAAGGCGGTGTTGCATCCGGAGCGACCAGGCGGAAAAAGAAGGCCATGAAGGAACGGCTTTTTGAGGACCTGGATCGGGAACTGACGAATCCCGAGGCGAAGAATTTAACGCACAGCGTGGGCATGGATGGCGAGACAAACTATGACGCTTTGGTGGCCAGCATGCTAGCCGGAGCCCTTGAAGGGAATCCGGCATACGCTAAGTTGATTGTCGAGTTGATGGGGGAGACAGGATGCGAGAAGAGAGCCACTAAGCAGGATCGTCGGGATGCGAAGCGACTTAAGATGCAACAGGAGGAGTTCGAATACAAGAAGCGGATAGCCAGCGGAGAGGGAATTGCAGAGGACAATGACCGGGTACTGAAATTCATCGAGGGCATGAAGGGTGATAACACTTAGTGACAAGCAAATCGAATATCTCGAAAAAGCGCACAGTCGATGGAATTTCAAGTCGGGAGCTGTTCGATCGGGCAAGTCCTATGTCGATACTGCCGCTGTAATACCCTCCAGGATCATTGAGAGGCTCAAGAAGCCCGGTCTAGTAGCTATCCTGGGGGTTTCCAGGGACACGATTGAAAGAAACGTTCTGGAGCCCATGAGAGAGATCTACACGGATAAGCGAGTCGGGTATATCAATTCCCGCAACGTCGTCAAAATGTTTGGCGAGTCGGTTTACTGCCTTGGCGCTGAGAAAGTCTCTCAAGTCGCAAAGATCCAGGGTGCATCTATCAAGTACGCGTATGGTGATGAGGTCGCCAAGTGGAATCCGGATGTCTTTGCCATGCTTAAGTCACGACTTGATAAACCCTATAGCTGTTTTGATGGATCCTGCAACCCGGAACACCCGACGCACTGGCTTAAAACTTTCCTGGACTCGGATGTCGATATATACCTGCAGCAGTACACAATCTTCGACAACCCGTTTTTGACCAGGGACTTTGTTGATAATCTCTGCAAAGAGTATGCTGGGGCGATCTACTATGACAGGCTAATCACAGGCCTTTGGAAGCGGGTGGAGGGCGCGATCTACCGGAAGTTTGCAGATGGGACTTCGGACTTCTTGTGTGAGGTGGTCGATGAGTTCGGACAGGGGGACCGAAAGCAGTTCCGACGAACCGACATCGTCTCGATCGAGATAGGCCTGGATTTTGGTGGTAATCAATCAGGACATGCATTTGTGGCCAGAGGATGCACGGAGAACTACCGGGACGTGATCATCCTGATGTCCAGGAGAATCAAAGCAAAAGACACGGAAGAGCCGATCGACAGTAATGCGCTGGATCGGCTTTTCTGTTGCTTTGTCCAGGAAGTGCTGGATCGATATGGAGTTACGACCTATGACGGCTACCACAACGTGGAGTCGGTGTTTTGGGATAATGCCGAGTCGGTGCTTGGTAATTCAATCCGCAATGCGGTGGAGGCTAAGTACCCATTCATCAGCGTGCGCCCAGCAAAAAAAAGCCGGATCAACGATCGGATTAACTGCACGCTTCGGCTGATGGGAGCCGGCCGCTTTTGGATCACAGACGCTGCGGATACGGTACGGCAGGCCTTGTCAGAAGCCGTGTGGGACAGGTCAAAGGATGGGGATGTAAGACTTGACGATGGGAGCAGTGATATCGATTCTCTCGATGCGATGGAGTACACCTTTGAGCGGGATATGAAGTACCTGATTGAGTGAGGTTGAAAGATGTTTGAGGGATTAGCGAGATGGTGGAAGGGAGTGGTTGGCAGAATGTTTGGATACGACCAGATGAAGGCAATAGCCGGAACCGACGTCACGATGTCTCCGGTTATGATCCGATCGATCAACCGATGGAAGGCTATGCTGGAGGGTCGCGCGGACTGGATTGATGACAGACAGGGAATTGTTTCCCTGCGCAGTGAGATCGGTATTTGCCGGGAGTTGACGGACATAGCGGTGGGGGAGATGGAAGCCAAGGTAAGTGATGATACTTTGGATCAGGCTTTTCAGACGGCCGTTCGGGATATAAACGAGAACCTGCAGGATGGACTGGCCCTGGGGTCTTTTATTCTGAAACCACTTGGGGGTGATCGAAGCGAATTTGTATCCGCTGATAAGTTTGTTCCGGTAAGTTTCGGAGACGACGGAAAGCCGGTTGATGTCATGTTCCTCACACGAAAGAGGGTCAGTGAAACAAGCTGGTATACCCGAGTCGAGCGGCACAGGTTTGACGAGAGCGGAGATCTGATGATCGAAAACAGGTGCTATCACTCCAGTGCGGAAAGCGATATCGGACTCGCCTGTGATATCACAACAGTGCCGGAGTGGGCAACAATTGAACCCGGGCCGGTAACCTATCCGGGCATGAAACAAAATGACTACGGGTATTTCCGGGTGCCGCTGAAGAACCGAGTGGACGGATCGCCTTGTGGTGTGTCGATTTTTGCGGAAGCGGAGGATTTGATTCGTCGGGCTGATCTGCAGTATGGCCGGCTCGACTGGGAATACAAGTCCGGGGAAAGGGCTGTCCATGTGGATGAGAGAGCCCTAAAGCACGGCAAGGATGGCCGGATAAGTATGCCAGCCGGCGCGCAGAGATTATATCGGGGCCTTAATCTCGATCAGGGGAGTGGGGAACTGTACAAGGAGTACAGTCCGGCTATGAGGGATGATGCGTATATTCGAGGCCTGGAGAAGACATATCGAAATATTGAGTTTGTTGTTGGTCTATCTTACGGTGACCTCTCCGATACATCCGAAGTGGACAAGACGGCCACGGAGATCAAGGCTTCCAAGCAGCGTAAGTACAACCGGGTCAATGCGATCCAGGAAAACCTCAAGGACTGCCTGGTTGACTTTGTTGATGCACTTGCCTTTTACAATGACAGATACACGAGCAATTATGAGTTTTCCTGCACTTTTAACGACTCTATCCTCTCCGATGAGGAGACAGAGCGCGAGCGGGACCGGAAGGATGTGGCAATGGGGGTGATGTCTTTGACAGAGTATCGGATGAAGTGGTATCAGGAGGATGAGGAAACCGCGAAAGCGAATCTGCCGGAACAGTCCTCTAGTGTAATGCCTTGAGACGATCCTATCAGAGCGATCTTTCCGTAGGGATTGAGAGGCGGTACCGGCAACTGGAATACGACATCATGGAAGACATTGTCCGTCGGATCAAGAAGGCGGGCAAGATTACCAGCATGGCAGACTGGCAGTTAAACCGGATGTTGATTCTAGGGAAAAGCCCTGCGGACCTGCGAAAGATTGTCGCGAAAGCGGTTGATTTTGACGAAGCCGATGTGAATGCCTTGTATGAGCAAGTAATTCAGAACGAGTATGTGGTCTATAAGCCGCAGTATGAAAAGATCACACATAAATACATCCCATACAAGGAGAACTTACAGCTGCAACAGTTGGTAAATGTCCAGATCAGAAATTCCAGTGAGGACCTGTCCAACGTCACAAAGTCAATGGGCTTCATGCTCGACTATGGTGGCGGGAAGAAGGTGTTTACGCCTTTGTCTCAGGTCTACAATGGTTATATTGACCAGGCCGTGACGGATGTGATCTCTGGAGCCTTTGACTACAACACAATGCTCCGTAAGGTATGTAGACAGCTTTCTGACAGCGGCCTAAGGACGGGTCATTTGTTCCGCAGTAATCCGGGGGATGACCGGGGGATCGATTTTCCGTCGGGCTGGCACAATCGTATCGATGTGGCGGCGCGTAGAGCTATTTTAACGGGTGTTTCGCAGCTATCTGGACAGATTACTGCCATGAATGCGGAACGGCTTGGAATTGACCGTTATGAGGTCTCCTGGCATGCGGGGGCAAGACCAGATCATGCGGCCTGGCAGGGTAAGGTCTATACGATGGAGCAGCTGAAGAGGATTTGTGGCCTGGGTACGGGCCCCGGTCTTCTCGGCTGGAACTGTCGGCATGAGTACTACTTGTTTTTCCCGGGAAGCGAGCGGCAGTACACGGATAAGTGGCTGGCGGAACAAAACGCCAAAGAGGCGCGGACACAGTCCTTCCGTGGGCGGGAGTACAATCTATACCAGGCCACACAGAAACAGCGCAGCATGGAGACAAACATGCGGGCGCAGCGTGAGAAAGTACGACTCATGCAGGAAGGAGGAGCCGATCGAGATGATATCATTGTTGAGCAGTGTAAGTACCAGGCTCAGTTGGACGAGTACAAGGAGTTTTCCAAGAGGTTCCGGTTGCCGGAGCAGAGGGAACGAGTGTATGCGGATTTGAATGGCCGGGTGGCCCCGAGCGCAAAGAGGTATCAGAAGTGGAAGGAAGGGCGAGAAGAAAGGCATAGAAAGTGGTTACACGATATCGGAGCCGAGGACACGACGCTGAATACGGTTGAAAAATATGAGATGGCTAAGCATAATAGGAGCAGGGAGTATGTTTTACTTAAGGGATACGCAAGGGCGGTCAAGAAGGGCGATATCCACGCACTGACGAGCTTTACGACATACAAGAACACTGCAAGAGAGATCGATGAGAATCTTGTGGGAATGACTACGGTTGATGATGTGGCGATTGAATCCTACGCTACACACTTCATTGATCGAGTAATTGGGCAGACGTCTACTTCTCATCAGGGTATGAGGCTTGGCGTTCCAGTAGAGGAAGCAGAAAGATCCCTGAGGTATCCGCACCACATAACAGAGCGGGTGATGTCGGATGGGGACATTAGGAGACGGTATTTAGGAGACGAGTGTTCTGTTGTTCTAAGCGTGGTGAATGGCAGATTGATACAGGCTAATCCGATAGGTGGTGAAAAATGATTAAAATTAGTGCAGAGGACAGACAGTATCTGTTAGAGAATATTCCGGACATCGGGACTATTTTATCAGATGGCTCTACCAGAAAGATTCTTGAGAAAATTGATGTGTTTTTAATGACAGACGGTTTTGCCCCTCCACATTATGAGGAATATAATGCATCGGGGCGCAAAGTACAGAGGATTTATGACCGCATTTATGAGGACAATGTTCTTGGCGCAGAAGAGTGAGTAGGAGAACAAAATACAGGTAATCAAGCATCTGGCTTTGGCCGGGTGCTTTTTTAGTGGTCAGTCGATCAGACCTAAAACAGTCAGTCGGGAGCCGGCAGTTACAGGCTTAAAACAACTTAACACCGAAAGGAGCAAAAACATGAAGAAAGAGGATCTCACAGCACTGGGACTGGAGCAGGATGTCATCGACAAGATCTTTGCCATGAATGGCAAGGATATCGCTGCTGAGAAAGCGAAGCTGTCCAAGATTGAAGGGGAGAGGGACAACTACAAGACTCAGCTTGACACGGCAAAGGAAGCCCTGGCGAAGTTTGAAGGTGTCAATGTCGAGGATCTCAAAGGACAGATTACTAAGCTGCAGGCCGACATCAAGGCAAAGGATGATGCGTATGCGGCAAAAGAATCAGAAAGGCAGTTCTCTGAGTGTGTAAAGGCGGCGATTACTAGCGCCGGCGGCCGCAATGCCAAGGCGATCATGAGCCTTTTGGACACAGACACCCTGCGCCAGTCCAAGAACCAGTCGGAGGATATCAAGACGGCTATTGAGGCGATCAAGGAATCTGATGGCTATCTGTTTGGTGCGACAGAACCTCACAGTAACCCGGTCGGAAAGACCGGAGGCAACAGCGGGAATACCGACGGGGAGTTCGCGACAATGCGGGCTCTGATGGGGCTTCCCGCAGAAAAGAAGTAGAAGGAGATAGAAAATGGCAAACACAATTGAACTGAGAAAGTTTTACTCTGAGGCACTTGACGAGGTATACAAGCTGGCCTCCCTGACCTCCGTGCTCGACGGAGACAATGCCCTGGTGAAAGAGGGGGCAAATGCAAATGAACTTTTGATTCCCAAGCTGGATTCTGACGGATTGGATGATTACTCCAGGCAGACAGGCTTTACAAACGGCAGTGTCAACTTTGCGTATGAATCTAAAAAGATCGCATACGATCGCGGCCGCATGTTTTCTGTTGACGCGCTGGATGAGCAGGAAGCAACGCCTGTGTTCTCGGCCCTGTCCGCGCAGTTTGTCCGCACGAAGGTGGTGCCAGAGCTGGATGCTTACCGGCTGGGGCAGTACGCCACCAAGGCAGGGGCAAGTGTTGCGGCGGCAATCGCTGATGGTAAGGCGGCCACCAAGGCGATTTCTTTGGCGAAGTCCGCTATCAAGGACGCAGAGGCTAACATCGCAACAACTTACCTGTTCCTTAACCCCACGATCAAGGCGATGATCGATGACCTTGACACTACGGCATCCAGAGCAGCACTTGAAGGTTGGGCAGGCGTGATCGAGGTTCCATCCAGTCGGTTCTTCAAGACGATCGCTCTGCAGCATGGCTCTTTTAAGGGTACAACTGCCCTGAACTTCCTCGCCGTTGACAAGACCGCGCTCCTGCAGTTCCAGAAGCACATCGTCAGCAAGATCATTAGCCCCGATCAGAATCAGGACGCGGATGCCTGGAAGTTTGGTTATCGTACTGCCGGTATTGCGGATGTGCTCGACAACCGTAAGGCTGGTATCTACGCCCATACCGCGACGGCATAAGCGTATGAGTTATGCGGGGTATGATTTCTACCGGAACACCTATCTCGGCAAACTGATTGAGGATCCGGAGGCCTTTGCCCGCCTTGCCAAAAGAGCGAGTGAACACCTCGATTTTCTCACGTTTCACAGGATGGATCCGTCGGAGGCAAGCGAAGCCGTCCGACTGGCCACTTGTGCTATGACAGAGGTGCTGTTTTGGGAAGAGAAACGAAAGACTGAGCATGACGGACGCGAGGTTGCGAGTGAGTCCAATGACGGCTATTCAGTGACTTTTGCCGGCACAAACGAGGTCGATGCGGAGCTAATTACCAAAAGGGATTTGTACCTTGCGGCATACAAATATTTGAGCGGTTCAGGGCTTATGGATTTTGGAGTGTGAATCATGACAACGAATGCAGACATCACGATCTTTAACGCGAGATACGATCCAAAGGGAAGAACCGAAGTCCTTATTCCAACGGAAATTCGGCACGTATCACTTTTGGAGTCAGAGGCATCAAGCGCAATCAAGGGAGTGTGGACTGAGAAGTCGGTGTTTAAGATCCGTATTCCCCTGCAAGGATCAGTGATTCAGGGCGGCCGCAGCTACGTTCCGGAAGAGGCCTACAAAGACCTTAAGGATGTAACTGATGCCTGGACCATCCGCAAGGCTGATATTATCGTCCTTGGCTCTTACAGGGGTGGTAAAAGCAGTCTTGCAAGGACAGAGGTTGTAGAGTGGGCCCGCCAAGCGAAGGTGAAGATGATCCAGGTCACCGAATACGCTGATAATACGGTGCGCGGTTGTGATGCGGTCAAGCACTGGCGGATTGGGGGTGCATGATGCCGGGAAAGAGAACATTTTCTGAAATCACAACGCCCCGGGGGACCGTGGTACAGACAAAGAATGGCACTGCAAGACTTGTGTGGAATGAGGGATTCGGAGAAAAGAAGAGAGGACAGTTCATGAAGGCACAGGATATCATTGATTCCGAGTGCCTCAGATACATGAATCCTTTGACGCCCATGCGAACGGGCATGATGATTAAGTCTGCGACCTTAGGGACCGTTGTTGGATCCGGAGAACTGATCTATCTGGCCCCATATGCCAGGCGGCAGTACTACAACAACGCCGGCGGTTCTCCGGCGCATCCGCAGGCCAGAGCAAAGTGGTTTGAGATCATGAAGGCATCCAATCGAGAGGCGATTCTCAGGGCAGCCAGAAAGGAGATGAAATGACGGGATCAATTATCCAAGGCATCACAGACTACTTCCTTGGGTGCCCCCTCTTAAAGGATGGTGTCTTTTATGTGGACGCGTTAGGGGATGAGCCGGTTGGCTACACGATTGAACCCGGCATTACATCGCCGATAGTTCAGGAGTACATTGATGGATCAAGTATCCGGCAATACCAGTTCAATTTCGGTAGCCGCGAATACTTTTCTTTGGATCGTCTGCAGAACATCCAAAACAGTACCTTCTACGAGAAGTTGTGCGATTGGATCGAAGAACAGAGTAAGGCTGGCATCCTACCGGATATGCCAAAGGGGTGCCAGCCTGAGTTTATGAAAGTACAGGCGCCGGGCTATATGTTCGACGCGAGTATGACAACTGCGCGGTACCAGGTACAGCTGGTGCTGCAGTATTTTAAGGAGGCTTAGAAATGGCAGCTGATAGAAATGCGATTATCAGAAACAAAATTGCGGACTATCTGCTCGTTGATGGCAAGTTTGAGCTTATGGGGACAGGTTTTACGAGCCTGGACGAGAGCCCTTCAGCTCAGACGGATGATGTCACCTATATCAATGAGAGGTCGTCCAGTACCGATATCACGGGATACCAGACACAGTTTGGTTACGAGGCGAACCATATCCCTTCTCAGAAGGCAGTGGCGGCACTCTGGAAGGATGGGAGAGACCATGCGGTTGGCAAGGACGCGCAGCATGAATATGTCCGTGTGGATTTGTACAACCCCATTGGGACTCCTACGGAAGAGACGGCAGAGTACAGGGCAAGAAAGTTTCTTGTAGCGAATGAGGTATCTGATTACAAGGGCAATGGCGGAGAGAAGCTGACGGTGTCCGGTACGCTTCACGCCGTGGGTGATCCTATCCAGGGAAAATTCGACGTGATGAAGAAAGAATTTACCGCGGGCGATTTCAAGGGTGCCGTTGAGGCATAAAAAAGAATACTGAAAACGTAATCTGATCGGTATGACAGATAGGCGTTCAGAGCGAGAGCGGGCTAATCGTGCGGCCTGCTCTCACTTTTCTATTTGCACGAGCCAAAGGAGAAAACTGAACAATGAGCAAGATTATGATCTTAGGCAAGCCTTTCGAAGGCGATTTTTATGACGCAGACTTTATTGATGCCTTTGAGACAGCAACAAAGAAGATGCGCGATCGTGCGGCTGAAGGAACACACACGAAGTATGAGTCCCTTGGAGATGCAATGAGAGCCCAATGTAAGATCGCCAAGGATTACTTTGATGAAGTTTTTGGCGAGGGGACGGCGCAGGAGCTTTTTGGCCCCGGAAATAATCTGAAGCTGCATATGCAGGCGATAGCAGATCTGACGGATCAAGCCATGAAGAACCGCAAGGAAACGAATGACTTCATCAACCGATATACGCAGCGACAGAAAGCGCAGCAGGTGCGGTTCCAGCAGAGCTACCGGCATAAGGGGCACAAGTGAACCTTCTGATAGACGGGCTTCCGGAGACAGTTGAGATTTGCGGAAGGTTCTACCCAATCAACGCAGATTTCCGGGCGGGGATTCTTTTTGAGGAAGCCATTCAGGACCCTGTGCTGTCTGGGGAGGAAAAGCTGATCACCACACTGAAGCTCTACTATCCAGAGGTTGCGATCAGTGCGGATATGCTGGAAGACGCACTGGCGCAAGCCTTATGGTTTTATCGGTGCGGTACCGATCAGGCTGAAAGTGCCGGTTCGCGTCGCGGGGAAAGCCAGGAGCCACAAAAGAAGTCATTCTCATACGAGTATGACGCCGACTATATCTATGCGGCTTTTATGTCTGCATATGGTATTGATCTTGCAACAAGTAATCTCCATTGGTGGCAGTTCAGAGCGCTGTTTCGGGCTCTGCCCGAAGACACCCAGATCGTAAAAATTATCGGGTATCGGACGATGGAGATCCCCAAGAAAGCGACAAAAGAGCAGAAGGCGCACTATCGGCGCATGAAGCGAATTTACGCACTCCCAGAGGATCCGGGACAAAAGCAAGCTGAATCTGACCTTACTGAAATCCTTATGAACGGCGGAAATCCATCCGCTTTATTGAATCAAGGAGACAGTAAGCAATGGCAGACGGAACATTAAATTTTGACACAAAACTCGATTCCAACGGCTTTAGCAGTGGAATGGGTAAAATACAGGGAATCGCACAGACAGCGCTGGGAGTATTTACCGGCCAGATGATGACCAAAGCCGTCGAAGGCATGGCGATTCTCGGCAAGGCGGCGCTCGATTCTGTGGCATCCCTGGAACAGAACGTAGGAGGTGTACAGACTCTCTTTAAGGAGAGCGCAGATGCGGTTATAGCTAACGCAAACAACGCCTATAAAACCGCAGGGATGTCCGCAAACCAGTACATGGAGACAGTGACCAGCTTTTCCGCGTCTCTACTTCAGTCCGTTGGCGGAGATACTGTCAAGGCAGCGAATGCGGCTGATATGGCCATCACAGACATGTCTGATAATGCAAATAAGATGGGAACCAGCATGGAGTCCATCCAGAACGCCTATCAGGGATTTGCCAAGCAGAATTACACGATGCTCGACAATCTAAAGCTTGGCTATGGTGGCACAAAAGAAGAGATGCAGCGCCTGCTTGCGGATGCGCAGAAGATCACAGGTGTGAAGTATGACATCAACAATTTAAATGATGTCTACTCGGCGATCCACGTGATCCAGGGGCAGTTAGGCATTACAGGGACGACGGCAAAAGAGGCGGCTACCACAATTGAAGGGTCCATGAATTCAGCGAAAGCCGCATGGGACAATTTTCTGAATGGTTCCGGAGATGCACATCAGCTGGCTGATGCGGTTGCGGTTGCCGCGGGAAATATCCTAAAGAATCTCCTGCAGATCGGAGCGAGACTGGTATCCGCAGTCCCGGAACTGTTTGTCGCAATTGCGGAGCAGATACCCGGGCTGTTTGCCAGTCTGATCCCGACAGCAGAGGAGTCAGTAGGCAATCTTTTATCCGTGGTCGCAGATGGGGTTAGTAGTATGCTTGACTGCTTGACCGCCAATTTCCCGCAGATTGTGAGCGCCTTACTGGCCCAGGTGGACTATATCATAGAGGATCTCAAAGAGAGATGGCCGGCCTTTATGGAGACCGGAATCGGGATTGTTCTAAGCATTTTGGATGGGATTATTCGGAACGTGCCAAGCCTTATCGCTGGAATGGCGAACATGCTTGCCGACATGATCAATAAGATCTCCGAAAACCTCCCATTTTTCCTGCAGAAGGGCGGTGAACTCCTCGGGAAATTCTTGCTTGGAATTCTTCAGCGGTTACCCTCCCTTCTTGCTGGGATTGTGCAGATTATCGGTGCAATCCTTTCCGCTTTCGCCCGCGTGAACTGGGCGCAGCTTGGCTGGAATATCATCAAAGGTTTAGCGATGGGAATAGGAGCTTTGATAGGCGTCGCACTCAGCGCAATTGGGAACGTGATCAGCAGCCTTGTAAGAAGCGTCAACCCTAATGCCCTGACCGAAGTGGGCGGAAATCTTATCCGCGGTCTCTGGAACGGCATCATGAATGTCAAGAACTGGATTCTGGGCAAGATCAAGGGCTTTGTCGGCGATGTGACGCAGGGAATCAAAGACTTCTTCGGGATCCATTCCCCCTCGCGGGTTATGGCGAAGGAAATTGGCCGCTGGCTTCCTCCAGGAATTGTAAATGGATTTGAGGCAGCCATGCCGAGAGCGCTAAGCAGCATCAAATCTAACATGCAGGATATGGTGACTCAGATGCAGGGGGCGGTTGATGAAAACATGGGGGCTGTGACGGTACATGCGACAGCCGCATTAGCTGGTGCCGGTGGTGGAACCGTCGTTTATAACGACAACCACTTTGAGCAGAGCAATACCTACAACACGCCTGTGGCAACCCCGTCAGAGACAGCCAAGGCACAAAGAGAGGCTGCTAGAAACTTTATTGGAGGATATTGATGACAGAAAACACATTACACCTGAGATTTGTCAGTAATGGTCAGGAGTTTCAGATGGGTGCTGGCGAGGAGATCGATATCACCGAAATTAGTGGACTTGAGTCCTCAGAAATCAGTTTGGTATCAGCTGAAACATCCTTATCTGACGGATCTCATATAGAGGCGAGAAGGATTAAAGATCGGCCGATTTCGATTCGTGCATGTTATCGCACCTGTCAGAATAATCCCGGTAGGAGATCAGCCATTATCCGCTTTTTTAATCCTAAAAATGCTGGCGAGTTGTATGTAACCCTAATGGGGGTGAAGCGAAAAATACGCTATGAAATCGAAGGGTGGAAATTTGTCAGGCAGAAAAATCTTGATCAAAGATTAGGTATAATACTCGATCTGATATGCCCGGATCCGTACTTTTGGGGGCTGAGCAATTTTGGAAAGAATATGGCAAGTAAAACGGCCCTCTTTTCTTTTCCGTGGAGATCTCTCCCCCAAAAGGCAACTGGGATCATCGCCTATCCGGAACGCGCAAGGGGATTCCTATTGGGCGGAACAACGATGGGGTATAGAACGCTGCGCGAATATGTGAATCTTGTTAATGACGGGGATTGTGAAACGGGACTGAAAATTGTATTTATTGCGGGAAAAGGACCGGTTAAAAACCCAAAGATTACCCATCGTACGTCAGGCAAATATATGCGCGTAGTTGTGGACATGAAAAAAGGTGATCAATTGGTGATTGACACAAATAGAAGGCATCAAGTGATCGAACTGAATGGACAGAATATCTATCATCTGGTGGATCGTCTTAGTTCCCCCTTCCAACTATCCGTTGGAGACAATTTCCTAAAGTACGCGGCCGATGAGAACCAAAATAATCTAGAGGTAAATTTGTATTTTACTTCTCGCTACATGGGGGTGTGATATGCAACTACTAGTGCTTGATAAGAAGTTCTCACCTCTGGGTGCTGTCGGGGATTTTATAAGCCTGATGTGGAATCGCAAATATTATGAGCCGGGTGATTTTGAGCTCCACATGATCAAAAAGTATTGGGGGTTAATCGAATCTAGCGTATATATTTGGAAAAATGATGCGAATGAATTAGGGGTGATTGAGAAGGTATCATACCAAAAAAATGCCCAGGGGATGACGACGATCATTTGCAAGGGGCACTTCGCGGAGGTGTTACTGAATAAAACGTTTTGCACGGGCGTGCATGGGACTTTTTGCCTTTTCGACTCGATTTATAGGTTGTCGGGTGACTTGATCAAGGAAAAAAATAGGTCTGTCAGGGAGGGGGATCCTTCGTGGGTGATTTCGTCTACATACACCGACGACAGGAAGACATCGTTAGATTTTTCATCTGCCTCCGCGACTCTTGGAGCAAAACTGTACTCTTTGGAGAGAGTCCTAGAGGCATCACACTCAGTGGTCTACGATTATGCGCTCAACCAGGTACGAGTCGTGCTTTGGAAGGGGCTGAATCGGTCGACCAACCAAAGTCAATCCCCCTGGGCAGTGTTTTCGGACGCTTTTGAAAACATCAAGAACTATCAGTATCAAAGGGATATATCCGATTTTATGGACACTGCGATGGTTTTTGGAGAGGGAGAGGGAGAGGCAAGAGAAAGGAGAAAAGTGCATGAGCGCCACCCTCTGTATAGTGGTTATTGTCTCGTGGTTGACGCCAGAGATCTACAAAAGACTTATAAAGATCATGCTGGTATTGAGCGCACTTACTCTGATGCTGACTATGTGATGGCTCTTGAGCAAAGAGGGAGAGAAAAGCTTGCCAAATACCCTGTGATGGAATCCATTTCCTGCGAGGTCGACCCGAGCGCAAATCTAAGATATAAGAATGATTATGATTTGGGGGATGTCTGCACGATAAGACTTTCTGAGATAGGAGTGGAGACAGATATGCGTTTGACTGAAATCGCAGAAATTTATGAAAATGGCAGGCTAAAACTATCAATTGAATTTGGAGATTGCACAACAACGGATTTAAGAAAGATTATCAGGAGGGAACTCTAAAATGTCCTTAAGATACGGATACTTCGACAGTGAAATTACGGGAGTGGATGAAAATGGAATGCCAATTCTTGACAGGGCGGAAACATCAGATCTCTTTCGGCTTCTTTTGGCAAACCTGGTTACAAATGGCGTATTGGCGAATCCAAAGGATTCTTTTCAGGTATGCTCAAGGCGAGGGTTTTTCCTGACGGTCCGCCCCGGGTTTGCCATGATTGAAGGGGCCTTTGCTTACATGGATCAAGATACTGTAATTACTATCTCCCCGTCTAATGCAGACCTGCCTCGGTACGACGCTGTCGTTTTACGATGTGATTACCGGCAGAGAAAAGTAATTCTAGATGTGGTGACTGGGGAACCTGCTTCTTCGCCGCGGGTTCCGGAACCGACTAGAAACAGTGATCTTTATGAAATTGTGTTAGCCGTCATCGATATTCCGAAAGGATCAACTTCCATTTCCGCTGTGAGCATCTATGATAAAAGAGGTGATTCGCGCTACTGTGGACTGATCACACAGGCAATTGACTCGATTGATACGAGTGTGTTTTTTGAGCAGATTACCGCCTATTTCGAGGACTATAAAAGCAGGGTAAGGTCGGCATTTGACACCTGGTTTGACAAAATAAAAGCGCAACTTGACACGGATCAGGCGGGTCACCTGCAGCGAGAAATTGATGTGCTTTTAGAGGATTTCCGCACATGCATCGGCAATCTTGGAGAGCTAAACTCAAAGAGTAAAAATAACTTGGTGTCTGCGGTTAATTCGGTTAAAGCTGACTTGGATGAGATTACTTATCCCGGTCCTGGAACCCACAATGCAATATACCGGGGGAAGAATCTTGGGTCATCGGTATCAGACGCGCAGTGGAAGGCGATTTCTGATGGGTCTTTTAAGGACATGTACGTTGGAGATTATTGGGTTATTCACGGTTACACATGGGTGATTTTGGCCTTCGATTACTACTACAAAGCCGGTGATACAGAATGTGCAAAACATCATGTCACTCTGATGCCTCTTAAGGGTTTGTACACGGCGGGGATGAATGCCACGGACACAACGGAAGGAGGCTATGTGGGATCCGTTATGCGGCGTACAGGGCTGGACCGGGCGAAGACGATCATTTCGCAGTCGTTTGGTACACACCTGCTGAATCACCGGAACTACTTCACAAATGCTGTGAGTACAGCAGGCACTCCTAGTGCAGGCGCATGGGTCGATTCCACTGTGGACCTTATGACGGAGCGGAATGTTTATGGGAATGCTATCTTATCTTCGATGCAAGAAGGGAGCGATAATCTTTCACAAAGGCACGATTTCACGCTGGATCGAACGCAGTTCCGACTGTTTGCTTTTCGGCCTGATCTTATATTAAACCGGGGGGACTACTGGCTCAGGGATGTAGTTTCAAGACGTAGTTTTGCCTATATCAGTGGTTATGGATATTGTTACGCTAACGGTGCGACTCTTAATATTGGGGTTCGACCCGCTTTTTCGATCTTCTGAGGAGGGGTAGAGTAATGCATACAATTACATTGTCCGATGGGTCAAGAATCGAAAACCTTAAGATGAATGGCAATAATTTCATCTCGCCGAGGGAGTTAAAGAAAGAAACGTTTGAGGGGAAGCTGTCTACGGTCACCATCGAGGATGGGGAGTCAGAGGCGGTATATGAAGATATGGAACTTATGGCTTTGCAGCAATACGATGACGGGTGGTATTTTGTGCTGACGCAGAAAAGTCCCGCAGAAAAAGCGCGCGAGAAATATGCGAAGGATATTACCGACTTGCAGGAAGCGATTACAAATGTCTATGAACAGATTCTGGGAGGTGAGACTTGAGGTCAATAATTTACGCGGAATTAATCCGGGAGAACTTTAGAAAAGAGTTAGAGGAGACATGATATGTGTCTTCTCTTTTCTTTTATAAAAGCCATGATCATGAGAATAGAAAGCGAGGTAAACATTATGGCAATTATTTACGTACAGTTGATCATCAAAGGGCGCAGGACGTATATGAGCGTACCAAAAGTAATTCGCCCGCAGGTTCGAGATTTACTAATCGAATTAGATCTCGAGGATTTGCTGCCAGAGAATGAAAGGCCACCCAAGGCTGACCCGGACAAGGCGGAGGCGGATTCGTAATGGAACAGGCAATCTTTAACCGCTTACTTGACCTGCCTTTGCCACCCTGGGTTGGAAATGCCCTATGGCTGGTCCTATTGGGTCTTGCGGGAGTTGACGCGATCAAAGAGATCCCTTTTCAGCCGATCCGGAGTTCCTTAAGGTGGGTCGGAAAAATCATGAATGCGGCTATACTAGCTGAGATCCAATCGGTAAGAGAGGACTTGGGTGAAAAGATAAAGCGGGTTAGTTCTGATTTAGAGGCCCATATTGAAGATCAGGATGAAATGAGTATCGAGGAGTTAAGAGCGAGTATTCTCGCTTTTAGCTCCTCTCTTGCAAGGGGCGAAAAACACTCGCAAAAGGAATTCGAGAATGTCATGCGATCACATGATCGCTACATCGGATTGTGCCAAAAGAAAAAAATCCAAAATGGATACGCAGAAACGGAATTTGGTTTTATCCAAGATGAATACAAGAAGCAATATTGTGATGGAGGAGAAAGATAATGTTTGAGAATACTGTATTTAACCCCAGCGTAGACACAGTTGCGTGGGTAAAGGCGGCGGCAGTCCGCGCCGTCAAGACCGCAGCACAGACGGCCATCGCCACGATCGGGACATCGGCCGCAATGGGTCAGGTTAACTGGGTCATGGTTGGGTCTGCCAGTCTCCTGGCTGGGCTGGTATCTATACTGACCTCAATCGCCGGGATTCCGGAGGTAGACGACAATGGAGCGTATAAGCCCGGTGATAAGACCGATCGGGCCGATATCCAGGGATAAGGAGGACGCATGAGTTATGCCTATATACTCGCCAATCCGAGGATGCATGGCGGGAAAAGAAGCAAGATAATCTACCTGATTTATCACTACACGGCCAATCGAGGGGATACGGCTCGAGGAAACTGCAATTACTTCGCCCGGGGCGAGGGGCCAATCGCCTCAGCGCATTATTTTGTGGACGACACTGAGATAATCTTGTCCGTGCCGGAGGACACGGTCGCGTACTCGGTAGGAGGCAGGCCCCAGAGCTGGCACATCCCCTACTATCTGAGAGCAACCAATTTTAATAGCATATCCATTGAGATGTGTGTGGGTGCTGATGGCCGGATCGGCGATGCGACAATCGCCAGGGCTCAGGCCTTGGGAAAAGAGATTTGCGAGAGGTACGGAATTGACAGCGCCCATATCCTCCGCCACTACGATGTCAACGGGAAGCTCTGCCCCAATGCCAATGACCTGCTCAATGATTCCGTGTGGGCGGCCTTTAAGGCAGGCATTGCGACCGCAAGCGTGCCAGCAGAACAATCTGCGCCGGAGGAAACACCTGCGTTGGCTCCTGCAGGGGACTGGATCGTGGGCCACAACTACGAAGTGATCGTCGGCAGCCTGAGGGTGCGCGACGGCGCGGGCCTGAATCACGGCATTATAAAGTCCTATCCTAGAGGGACAGTCTTTACGCTCAAAGAGATTGTCCATCTGTCGATCTCTACATGGGGACGTACGCCATCGGGCTGGGTATGCCTGATTATGGATGGAGAGAAATATGTAAAGTGAAATGAGGGGGCTTCGGCCTCCTCTTTTTTTTTTATTGAAAAATGAAATAAAGTTTGTCGATGTACTCTATCCACAGCCATAATCTCGGGGTGCATAATCGTGTCATATTTTGTGTCATACATGTTGTAAAAATATGGTTTTCAGCATTCAAATTTGATAGACAAGAATCATTTACAAACGGCGTAAATACGGAAGATTTTGGAAAATGCTGATTTTACGGCGTTTGCGGGATATTAGCCTTTTCGGGTTCGACTCCCGTATCTTGCTTCGCAAAAGTCCCTGTTTCGGGGGCTTTTCTTTTTTGTGGTCATGTTTTGGGTCATTATTTTAGAAATCATGTCGTTAAAGACCCGGCAATTCACCGCTGTAAAAAGAGTTCTTTTAAAATAAAAACAAGTCTTGACAGAAGCATCAAAGGAAGATAGTATCTAAACATAAACATATGAACAATTAATCATATGTGTAGAGACGTCATTCACTTTTGATATTTCGATGCAGGAGAGGAGAGAAATTCCATGAAGAAGAGCTACAAGATCGATGTTGACTGCGCCAACTGTGCCAACAAGATGGAAGAGGCAGCACAAAAAACCGATGGAGTGAAAGATGCCCTGGTCAACTTTATGCTGCTTCAGATGAAGGTGGAATTTGAAGATGGAGCCGATCCCGCGGAGGTCATGCCGCGCGTACTGGAAAACTGCCGGAAGGTGGAGGACGACTGCGAGATTTTCTTCTGAACAGAGTGATGAAAGGAGCTTTCATGTCCTGGTTTCGTGATCTGAACAAAAGATGAAAGGAGCTTTCATGTCCTGGTTTCGTGATCTGAACAAAAAACAGAAGAGAGCATTCAAAGAAATTGTGCTGGGCGGCCTTCTCTGGATTCTTATTTCCCTGCTTCCCTTTCCGGAGGGAATCGGGCAATACATCCAAAATGGCCTCTTCCTGATTCCCTATTTTCTCCTGGGCTGGCCGGTATTAAAGGGAGCTGCTCGAAATATCGCCAAGAGGCGGCCTTTTGATGAGGCCTTCCTCATGGCGATCGCCACCGTCGGAGCCATGGCTCTGGGCGATTTCCGCGAGGGTGTCGCGGTTATGCTCTTCTATCAGATCGGGGAGTTCTTCCAGTCTGTCGCTGTCGGTCGGAGCCGAAAGAACATCACAGCTCTCATGGATATTCGTCCGGACTACGCCAATCTGTTGAGAGAAGACGGAACGACAGTCCAGGTTGATCCGGATCAGGTAGGAGTCGGATCGACAATCACGGTAAAACCTGGGGAGAAGATTCCCATTGACGGGACGGTGATCAGGGGAAAATCCAGTCTGGATACGGCCGCTCTGACCGGAGAGTCCGCCCCAAGAGAGGTCGCGGAAGGATCAGAAGTCCTCTCCGGCTGTATCAATCAGGATGGCCTTCTGACAATCCGGACGACAAGAGAATTTGAGGAGTCCACAGCCTCTAAGATTTTAGACCTGGTGGAGAACGCTTCCTCCCGAAAGTCCAGATCAGAGAACTTCATTTCCAAGTTTGCCCGCTATTATACCCCGGCTGTCGTATATTCAGCCCTTGCTCTGGCATTCATAGGCCCTGTCATTCGCCTTATTATGGGTCTCAATCCCGACTGGGGCGACTGGATTTATCGAGCCCTGACCCTTCTTGTTATTTCCTGTCCCTGTGCCATCGTTGTCTCTATTCCCCTCAGCTTCTTCGGAGGCCTGGGCGGAGCTTCTTCCTCGGGGATTCTCATCAAGGGATCCAATTATATGGAGACCCTGTCCAAGATTAAGACCATTGTCATGGACAAGACCGGGACCATTACCAAGGGGAATTTCCAGGTCAGCGGTCTGCACCATGCGACCTTCGACCATGAAGAAATGCTTCGTCTGGCGGCTCACGCAGAGGCCAATTCCTCTCATCCGATTTCGAAATCTCTGGAAGAAGCCTATGGCAAGCCGATTGATTTCTCGGTCATTCGAGATGTGAGAGAGATTTCCGGGCAGGGTGTGATTGCCCGGGTCGACGGACATCAGGTGGCCTGTGGAAACGGCAAACTGATGGATACCGTCGGGATCAATTTCATCGAGTGTCACTCTGTGGGGTCCATTGTTCATATGGCAGTGGACGGGGCATATGCCGGCCATATTGTGATTGCGGACCAGGTCAAGGAGTCCTCGAAAGAGGCGATCGACAAGTTAAAGAAGCTTGGGGTCAGCCGTCAGGTGATGCTGACCGGGGACAGTCGCGCTGTGGCGGAAAATATTGCAAATCAGGTGGGAATCTCCGAGGTCCGGTCCCAGCTTCTGCCCCAGGATAAGGTATCTGCCCTGGAGGATATCCTGAGTCAAAAAGAGGGGAAAGAGACGGTTGCCTTTGTGGGAGACGGGATCAACGACGCCCCGGTTTTAACCCGGGCGGATATTGGAATCGCCATGGGGGCTATGGGGTCTGACGCTGCGATTGAGGCCGCCGATGTGGTTCTCATGGATGATGATCCCGTGAAGATTGCCAAGGCCATCCGAATTGCGAGAAAGTGCATGAGGATTGTCTATGAAAACCTGGTTTTTGCCATCGGTGTGAAGCTGACCTGCCTTGTGCTCGGCGCTCTCGGGATCGCCAATATGTGGCTGGCGATTTTCGCCGATGTGGGCGTCATGGTTATTTGCGTAATCAACGCGGTTCGGGTACTCTTTGTAAAGAAACTGTAGAAAAAAAGATAGGGCTCGGACAATATGAAAGCTTTTGACATCAAGGAGGAGTCTCTGCTGAGACTGGCAGAGCTCTTTAAAATCTTCGGAGACGCCACCCGTATCCGCATTCTCTGCGCTCTCAGCGAGGGTGAAATCTGCGTGAGCGATCTGGCGGAGACCCTGTCCATGACCCAGCCGGCGATTTCCCATCAGCTGCGGATCTTAAAGAACACTCGTCTGGTCAAGGCCAGAAGAGATGGAAAACAGATCTATTATTCTCTGGCAGACGCGCATGTATCGAGCATTATAGGCACCGCCTTAGAGCATGTGGAAGAGGAGTGAGAGGTGAGTCAGGAGATAAATCAGGACGGCATGGGGCAGAGTGTTTCTGCCGGAGGCGAGAAGAATGTTGATCGGAGGACTTCTGCCAAAGATGAGCAGAGTGTTGATCGGGGAATTTCTGTCACAGGCGCAGAGACTTCGGTTGAGAAAGTCTCTGTGGCCGGAGAGGGGGCGGGGCCTGGACGAAAATCCCCTGTGGCTGCAGAGGAGACAGGCTCAGGACGAAGGGCCTATGTTCGCACTATAGAGCAGATGATGGAGGACCCGAGGGACAAATGCCTGATCGACGTCAGAAGTCAGGAGGAGTTTGCAAAGGATACCATCGAGGGAGCCGGAAATATCTTCTGGGAGGAGGTCATCGAAAGAAGAGAGGAGCTTCCCCTGGATCGGCCAGTCTACCTTCTGTGTTATTCGGGAGAGCATTCGGAGGAGGTCGCCAGAGACCTGTCAGCTCTGGGCTATGAGATCTATTCGATCGAGCACGGCTACCAGGCCTATATTCGCTATCAGCTCTCGCGATTTATGGAGGAAGAGGACAGGGTCGCCGACCGGACCAGAGAAATTGAGCGCAGCCTGATCAAGAAGTTCAAGAAAGACATCTGGTGCAAGTTCACCAGGGCCATCAGGGAGTATGACATGATCCAAGACGGAGACAAGATCGCCGTCTGTATTTCCGGAGGCAAGGACTCCATGATAATGGCCAAGCTCTTTCAGGAGCTCCTGCGGCATGGGAAGCAGAACTTCAGTCTGGAATTTCTGCTTATGAATCCGGGCTACAATGAGGAGAACTACCGGAGAATCACAGATAATGCCAGGCTTCTGGGAATCCCTATCCGGGTCTTTGAATCTTCCATCTATGATATCGTGGCCGGAGAGGAGATTGAAAATCCCTGCTATCTCTGCGCCCGCATGCGGCGTGGCCACCTCTACGCCAAGGCCAGAGAGCTGGGCTGCAATAAGATCGCCCTGGGCCACCATTTTGACGATGTGATTGAGACCATCCTGATGGGCATGCTCTATGGCGGCCAGATTCAGACCATGATGCCCAAGGTCCACTCCACGAATTTTCAGGGGATGGAGTTGATCCGCCCCCTCTATCTGGTCCGTGAGGCGGACATTATCCACTGGGCCCGCTACAATGACCTGCGCTTTATCCTCTGCGCCTGCCGTCTGACAGATTCCTGTTCCGTTGTGGGAGGGGCAGAGACCGGGTCCAAGCGGGCCGAAATCAAGGCCCTGATCAGAGAGCTCAAGAAGACCAACCCGTATGTAGAGAAGAATATTTTTCGGAGCGTGGAAAATGTCAACCTGCGGACGGTAATCGCCTACAAGGAACAGGGGGTCAAACACAGCTTTTTGGACTGGTACGAAAAAGCGGGCAGACCGGATTCGGAACCATGCAGACCGGATTCGGAATCATAATGTAAAATCAAAATCACCGGGGTATCTGCGCTGCTTATCGCAGATGTGTCGGGAAGAGAAGGGATCTGTATGGCAAAACAGAAGAATCAGAAGTTGGGAAAGCTGCTGGGATATGACCGGGAGGGGTCTGTCATCCGTCTGCACTACGAGGGTGCCGAGGCCTCGGTGGATATCCTGCGGGAGGATCTGATCAAGCTCTTTGTCTCCTATGAGAGCGGGGAGGATGAATCCTATGCCGTGGAAGAAGACCTCCATCAAGACGTGGACATCAGCCTCAGAAAGGGCAGTGGGGCCCGGGCCAGGCTGACCCTTAAGACAGGCAGACTCTCTCTTGTGATCGGAGATGATTTCACCAATGCAATTTACGATACCAAAGGAAATTTACTGGCCGCAAGCGGGGACAAGGAACTGGTCAAGCCGGCCCGCATGACCTCTGAGACGGAGGAGAAGCTGGGCGGGATCTTCGGGGCGGTTTCAGATAATAAGACCGTGATGGAGGAGGAGGGGCATGAGAACCCTTTAGAGAAGATCAGGCAGGTTCCCGCCTTCATTGTGACCAGGCAAATGCACGAAGATGAACATTTCTACGGCCTGGGCGACAACACCGGCTTTTTGGATAAGAGGGGCTATGCCTTTGACAACTGGAATTCGGATATCCCCCAGACACACACGGAACAGGTGACAGCCACCTATAAGTCCATCCCTTTTCTCATTGTCCGAAGGGACCAGGGAGTGCTTGGTTTCTTCTATGACAATCCCTGCCGCAGTCATATCGACCTGGGAAGAGATGACCCGGAGCTCTATTACTACCAGGCAAATGGGGGTAATCATGTGGAGTACATCCTCTACAGCCCCGATATGGTCGGCCTCGTCTCCCTCTACACGGAGCTGACCGGGCGCCAGCCCCTGCCCCAGATGTGGACGCTCGGCTATCAGCAGTCCCGCCTGGGCTATGACTCTGCCCGCGTCTTCCGTCGGATCGCCGATCAGATGCGAGCATATCGCATCCCCTGTGATGCCATCCATTTCGATATCGACTATATGGACGGTTACCGGGTCTTTACCTGGGATAGAAAATATTATGGCGATTGTCCCCAGGAGCTGCTGAAAGACCTGCATAAAAGAGGCTTTCACGCGGTGCCGATCATCGATCCCGGGGTCAAGAAGGATCCGGGATATGCCGTCTATGATGAGGGAATCGAAGGCGATTACTTTGCCAGGGATAGAAATGGTCAGGTCTATGTCAATGCCGTCTGGCCGGGAGATACCGTCTTCCCGGACTTCGGGCGCCGGCAAGTGCGCGACTGGTGGGCGGGAAAAGAGAAGATTCTGACGGACTGGGGATTCGACGCCACTTGGGATGACATGAATGAACCGGCTTCTTTTCGGGGAGAACTGCCGGATGACGTCTGTTTTCATCGGGAAGATCAGCCTATATCCCATGCGAAAATACATAATGTCTACGGTTATCTTATGTCCAAGGCGACCAGCCAGGGGCTGAGAAAGGCCAATGGCAAGCGGCCCTTTGTCATCACGCGGGCCACCTATGCCGGCGGACAGAAGTACGCCACAGTCTGGACCGGGGATAACCAGTCGATCTGGTCCCATCTGCAGATGATGATTCCCCAGCTATGCAACCTTGGCCTGTCCGGATTCTCTTTGGCCGGGACAGATATCGGAGGTTTTTCCGGGGACGCAAATGGCGAGCTTATGGCGCGGTGGATTGAGGCAGCTGTCTTTTCTCCTCTCTTTCGCAACCACTCCGCCGTATTCTGCCTCTTCCAGGAGCCCTGGCAGTTTACAAGCAGGGTTTTGGATATTTACCGGGAATATGTCGAGCTGCGTTACCGGCTCTTGCCCTATCTCTATGACCTCTGCCGGGTGACGGAGTTCACGGGTCTTCCGCTGATGCGCCCTTTGGTGCTCCACTATCCGAATGATCCCAATGTCTTTGCGATCAATGACCAGTTTCTGGTCGGAGAGGATCTGATGGCGGCTCCTGTTGTGGACCAGGGGAAGACCCGGCGCCTTGTCTATTTCCCCCAGGGAACCTGGTATGACTATTTTACCGGGACTGTCTATGAGGGAGGGTCCTATCAGGTGGTCAGCGCGGCCTTAGACCAGCTTCCCCTCTTTGCCAGAGCCGGGGCGATTATCCCCAACTGGGAAGTCATGCAGTATGTTGGGGAGAGGGAATATGACAGCCTGATTCTCAAGGTCTTCCCGGGCAGGGGCAGCTATCGCCACTATCGGGATAACGGAGAGGATTTCGACTATCGGCAGGGCAAGGTGGATATCTACGAATTTATCCAGGAGGATGGCCGGCTGATCGGGAGGCAGACCGTGAACGGATATGGTCATCCCTATGCGCATATCAGGGTCGAAGAGCCCCTGGGAGGAAACAGCTACGAGCTGAAGTAGCGGGATGAGAAAATACAGATAAAGAGATTGGCTGGAGATGAATGTAAAGCTTTTAAATGAATTGCGCAGGATCAGTCCGGAAGAAGAGGGGATTCTTGCGGGAAACGGACCTGATGCGGACATTTACACGAGCAGGCGGGCAGATACCGTCGATGCGGACAAGCTCCTGGAGCGGGGACGTCTGATTACGGTGCGGCCGTCGACCCGCTTTGCCTATTTCCCTCCCCATCGGCACAACTATATTGAAGTGGTCTATATGTGCCAGGGCTTCACCCACCATGTGGTGGACGGGGACGATATTCTTCTCAGAGAGGGGGAGATCCTCTTTTTGTCCCAGAAGGCAAGGCAGGAACTCTTTCCGGCCGGAGAGGAGGATATCGCGGTCAACTTCATTGTCCTTCCCCAGTTCTTTGATGAGGGTCTGCGTATGCTGGGGGAGACAGAGAGTCCCCTGCGCGCTTTTCTTCTCGACGCCCTTCAGGGAAGAGGGGAGACTTCTTATCTTCACTTTCAGGTGGCGGATATTCTTCCAATTCAGAACCTGCTGGAAAATCTGATCTGGAGTCTCTGGAACCATGAGACCAACCAGAGGGCGATCAATCAGATCAGTATGGGACTGCTTTTTCTCAACCTGGTCAATTACTCTGACCGGATTGCCTTTGAGGCCTCGGACAGGGGGGCCAACCTGCAGCTTGCGGTTTTAAACTATGTGGAAGACCATTATGTCGATGGGAAATTATCCGATCTGGCAGCTACCTTGGGCTATGACTTGTTCTGGTTGTCCAAGGAGATCAGACGGCTGACCGGCCGCAATTACACCCGTCTGATTCAGGCAAAGCGTCTGCAGCAGGCGGCTTATCTTTTGACTCAGACTTCTATGCGCGTGGACGAAATCGGCATGAAGGTGGGATATGAAAATCAGTCCTACTTCTACCGATTGTTTAAAGGGGAGTATGGAGAGACACCGAGGGCATACCGGCTGAGTCACAGGGCATAGAGGGCTTCTGCCGGTCTTGTCCACATGATATTTACCCTTGACAAATAAGGACAGTTTTCACACAAAAACTGTCCTTTTTTTGCTGCCGTTTTGAGGGTAGGATTAAGACATGGAAGCGAGGGCTGCCAAATGCAGTGAGGAATCGATCAAGTGCAGCAAGCAAAAGGAGGGATTCGATGAGCAAGTACTATCTGGCTGTCGACATTGGGGCCTCCAGCGGACGTCACATCCTTGCCCACCTTGAGGATGGGAGGATGCAGTTGGAGGAAATCCACCGCTTTCCCAATGGGATGGTCCGAAGACAGGGGCATCTGGCCTGGGATCTCATCCAGCTCTTTGAGGAGATCAAGAGGGGGATGATTAAGTGCAAAGAGATGGGCAAAATTCCGGAATCTGTCGGCATCGACAGCTGGGGAGTTGACTATGCTCTGATTGACAGGGAGGGCAGACGCCTGGGAGAGGCTTACGGCTATCGGGATCAGAGAACGGACGGGGTGGATGAACTCGTGTATAAAAAGATCTCTGAGGATCAGCTCTATGCCAGAACCGGAATTCAAAAGCAGATCTTCAACACCATCTACCAACTGGCGGCGGATCAGACAATGCGTCCGCAGATCTTAGAGCAGGCGGACGCCATGCTGATGATCCCGGATTATTTTCACTTCCTGCTCTCCGGAGTCAGGGCCCAGGAATACACCAACGCGACGACCGGCCAGCTGGTAGACCCCAAGAGCAGGAATTGGGACTGGGATCTGATCGATCGTCTGGGCTATCCCAGGCGGATCTTTCAGCCTGTGACAAAACCGGGGACGTACATTGGAGAACTTCTCCCCGAGATTCAGGAGGAGATCGGATTCAACTGTAAGATCGTGCTGCCGGCCAGTCACGATACCGCTTCGGCCGTCATGGCTGTTCCCAGTCAGGATGGCAATCTTCTCTACATCTCTTCCGGGACATGGTCACTGATGGGAACGGAACTGGAAGAAGCCAACTGTTCCCCGGAGAGCAGAGCGGCCAACTTCACAAATGAGGGAGGCTACAATGATCGCTTCCGCTATCTCAAGAATATTATGGGCCTGTGGATGATCCAATCAGTCCGCAAAGAAATTGCCCCTGATATGAGCTTCGCGGAAATATGTCGTCTGGCGGAAAAAGAGAAGATCAAATCCCTGGTCGATGCCAATGATCCCCGCTTCCTGGCCCCGGCCAGTATGGCAAGAGAGGTGCAGACGGCCTGTGAGGAAAAGGGACAGGAGGTTCCGCAGGGGATTGGTCAGCTGGCAAGTGTGATCTACAATTCGCTGGCGGTCTGCTACGGCAGGACCATTCAGGAGTTGGAAGCGGTCAACGGGGTGTCCTATGAGAGGATTCATGTCGTTGGCGGCGGCGCCAATGCGGACTATTTAAATCAACTGACGGCCGGAGCTACGGGGCGGGAGGTACTCGCGGGCCCGACCGAGGCGACGGCGATCGGGAACATTCTCGCCCAGATGATTGCCGCGGGCCAGGTAGAAGACCTGCAGGCGGGCAGGAAGCTGATCCGGGATTCCTTTGAGATCAGATCTTATCAGCCGTGAACCAATTTTTTTTAAAATCAGAGAAGGATAAAAATCAGAGAAAGAGGAAGGATTGATCCTTTCAGGAAAGGAGCAGGTATGAGCGCAAGATATGAGGCGGCAAGAGAGGCATATGCAAAGGTCGGAGTAGATACCGACCGGGCGATCGAGATCCTGAAAAAGGTGCCGGTCTCTCTCCACTGCTGGCAGGGAGACGATGTCCTTGGCTTTGATCAAAAGGGAAGGGGCCTGTCCGGCGGGATTCAGACGACTGGCAACTATCCGGGGAGGGCCAGAACTCCGGAGGAGCTCTTTGCGGATATTGAGGAGGTATTAAAGCTGACCCCCGGAACCAAGAAGATCAATGTTCACGCCAGTTACGCCGTTTTTGATGAGGAAAATCCCTGGGTGGACCGCGATCAGATTGAGCCCAGGCACTTTAAGAAATGGGTTGATTTCGCCAGGAAACACGGTATCGGTCTGGACTTCAATCCGACCTTTTTCAGCCATCCCATGGCCAAGGGCCTGACCCTTTCCTCGCCGGATGAGGAGATTCGCAGCTTCTGGATCGAGCACGGCAAGGCCTGCATTCGTATCTCCAATTATTTCGCCGAGGAGACCGGATTTCCCTGCACCATGAATATTTGGACCGGGGATGGCTTTAAGGATATTCCGGCAGACCGCATGGGGCCGAGAATGCGCTATAAGGACTCCATTGAGCAGATTCTCTCCGAGCCCTTCGATTTCGCCAAGGTAAAGCCCTGTGTTGAATCCAAGGTCTTCGGGATCGGCGTCGAGTCCTATACGGTCGGATCCGCTGAGTTCACTCTCTCCTTCGCGGCTTCTCATCCAAACAAGTGCATCCCGCTGATGGATAACGGACATTACCACCCGACAGAGGTGGTCAGCGACAAGATTCCGGCTCTGCTCTGCTTTTACCCTGAGTTCGCCCTCCACATTACCAGACCGGTTCGCTGGGATTCCGACCATGTGGTTCTCTTTGACGATGAGACCAAAGAGATGGCCAAGGAGATTGTGAGAAATGACGCCTTAGGACGCGTCAATATGGCTCTTGACTTTTTTGACGCTTCCATCAACCGGGTCAGCGCATGGACTGTGGGCTTCCGCAACTGGCAGAAGGCCCTCTTGAACGCGCTAGTCCTCCCCAGTGAATCTTTGAAGGCCTTGCAGGATCAGGAAAACTTCACAAAGCTCATGGTTGCCCAGGAGGAGATGAAGCTTTACGACTTTGGCGCTGTCTGGGAGGAGTACTGCAGACAGGAGAATGTAGTGGGCGATATGTCCTGGTTTGACGAGCTGGAAAGCTATGAGAGGGAAGTCCTGGCCAGGCGCCAGTGACGGCGGCTGAGATTTGTGTCTGCGCGCCAATTTGCGCGCAGGACACAGATTTTATTTTTGACAGTTGACCTTTGCAGGGGAACCGGGAGATAATGCGCATATACGGAAGCTGTCGGTGATCGTCAATCAGCGGCGCAAGCCCTTTTACAGATGGGCATTGCGCAGGCATAGACCACGCATAGATATAGATATAGATGAGAGCAACTGCTCTCGTACAGAGATGCCGACCAGACCGGGCATAGCGCACGCATAGGTGAGAGGAGAGATGGGATGAGGTTTTTAGACGCGAAGTTTGTCAATGGTTTTATCCATATGGGAGATGATGGATGGAAACAGGGCTGGCATGAGAGAAACGGCGGCAATCTGACCTACCGGGTCAAGCCCGAGGAGGTCGAGGAGATTCGGGAGGACTTAAGACCCCAGGCTTGGCAGCCCATCGGGACCAGCGTTCCCAAGCTGGGAGGAGAGTATTTCCTGGTAACCGGATCCGGCAAGTACCTGCGCAATCTGATCATCCATCCGCAGGATACCATGGCTATGATCGAGGTTGATGACAAGGGGGAGAATTACCGCCTTGTCTGGGGCCTGGAGAGCGGCGGAAGACCGACTTCCGAGCTCCCCTCTCACCTGATGAACCATGAGGTCAAAAAGGAACTGACAGGCGGCAGATATCGGGTGATTTACCACTGCCATCCGGCCAATACTATCGCTCTGACCTTTGTGCTCCCCCTGACATCTGAGGCATTTACCAGAGAACTCTGGGAGATGGCTACGGAGTGTCCTGTAGTCTTCCCGGACGGAATCGGCGTTGTCCCCTGGATGGTTCCGGGCGGAAGAGAGATTGCCGTTGCGACCTCCAAGCTGATGGAGAAATATGACGTGGCAATCTGGGCCCATCATGGGATGTTCGCCGCCGGAGAGGATTTCGACGCCACCTTTGGCCTGATGCACACCGTAGAGAAGTCGGCGGAGATCCTGGTCAAGGTTTTATCCATGTCTCAAAAGAAGCGGCAGACGATTCAGCCGGATCAATTCCGTCAGCTGGCTAAGGATTTCGGCGTCGAGCTTCCGGAGCGCTTCCTCTATGAGAAGAAGTACGGAGATCTCTAATGATTCTGTGTGGTGATTAGCTTGTGAGCAGGTTGGCACAACAAAGATTTGTACAGGATTTATTTTATGAATTTACAGGAGGTTACTATGGCAGACAGGATAGTACTCAATGGCGTTTCCTATCACGGGAAAGGCGCGATCAAAGAAATAGTCCCCGAGCTTCAGCGCGGCGGCTATCAGAAAATTTTTGTCACTTCTGATCCGGATCTGGTCAAGTTCGGAGTGACAGCTAAGGTGACAGATCTTCTTGAAGAGGCGGGGATTGCCTACAGTCTCTATGACGGGATTAAGCCAAACCCCACCATTCAGAATGTTCAGGAGGGAGTAAAGGCCTTTAGAGAAGCGAAAGCGGATGCCATTGTCGCCATCGGCGGAGGCTCCTCCATGGATACGGCCAAGGCAATCGGGGTGATTATCACGAATCCGGAGTTTGAGGATGTCCGCTCTCTGGAGGGCGTTGCACCCACGAAGAATCACGCTGTTCCCACCATCGCCGTTCCTACCACAGCAGGCACCGCCGCGGAAGTGACGATCAACTATGTCATCACTGATGTTGAGAAGCAGCGCAAGTTTGTCTGTGTCGATACCAATGACATCCCTTCAATCGCAGTCGTTGATCCGGAGATGATGTCATCTATGCCCAAAGGGCTGACGGCGGCTACCGGGATGGATGCTTTGACCCATGCCATTGAAGGTTATACCACGAAGGCAGCCTGGGAGATGACCGATATGTTCCACTTGGAGGCAATCAAGCTGATCGGTCAGAATCTGCGCGCTGCCGTCAATAATGATCCCAGGGGCCGGGAGGGCATGGCGATGGCGGAGTATATCGCCGGCATGGGATTCTCCAATGTAGGATTGGGGATCGATCATTCCATGGCTCACTGCCTGTCCGCGCATTACGATACCCCTCATGGTATGGCTTGTGCTCAGCTTCTTCCCCTGTCCATGGAGTACAACCGCGATTACACGGGGGAGAAGTACCGCGAGATCGCCCGCGTCATGGGCGTCGAGGGTGTCGATTCCATGAGCCAGGAAGAGTACAGGGACGCGGCCATCGCCGCAGTTCAGAGCCTGCCTGAGGGGTACTCGCCCAATCTGAGAGTCGGGTTGGTGTCGATCGACCCGAAGACCGGTGGCATC
>ERZ773197.443-NODE-443-length-32891-cov-8.512182_pt1 | contig 32891 bp, 26 predicted proteins | sample MGYA00580999_ERZ773197 | MGnify/ENA primary metagenome ERZ773197 (study PRJEB29015, sample SAMEA2738166) | human oral metagenome | biome: human oral; feature: human-associated habitat; material: saliva | place: China | collected 2185 ...
ACCTTTACTATGGCTTTGCTCAAGGTATGGGAAAGGCGAGCATGGTGCTTGCCGGTCAGTCCTGCGGTGCGCGTCGCGTACATGGATGGCGTGCCTATTTGCGCGCTGGCATCAAGTGGGGCTTTGTCTTCTCCTTGCTTGCTGCTGTTCTGACAGCAGGATTCTCAACATCCATCATCGGTTTCTACGACCAGAATCCAGCAGTGGTCGTCATGGGTACGCCCATCATGCTCTTCGTAGCGGCAGTGAGCTTCCCCGAGGCTTTTGCGCTGATTTTCGCCGGCGTTCTGCGCGGCAGCGGCAAAACGGGGCAGGTGGCGATGTGTTACTTCGTCAGCGTGACCTTCTTGCGCCCGCTCTTCACGGCGTTCCTGCTCTACGTGCTCGGTCTTGGCATTTTGGGCGCATGGATTGCGCTCGCCTTTGACCAATGCTTGCGCGCGGTATCGTCAGCTTTTCTCGTGCGGCGCGTGCGTGTCGCAGAGTTGATGGAAAAAGGATGAAGCGTATGGAGAGAGGGGGTTGCATGGCACAACGATCGATTCCCATATTGTGCAGATAAAATTCGAGAGGCGATTTTCGACGCCTCTCGAATTTTTTGTTGAAAGCATATACACGCCATATTGCAGCTGCAATATAGAAACCACTGATAAATTCGGTTGACTATCTTCACACATTCGCGCTGTTCCCTCGTTGTTGGCAACGTCTCGACGCAGCATCGTTATGCCGGTGATTTATTTCATTGCGTAGCCGTCCAAGAGGTGAGAGCGAAGGACGAGGAGCTTGGGCAACGGTTCGTATGCGAAAATATCTCATGAAAATAAGCGTGAAGTGCGTCACATGATTGGTCGATGTTGACCGCGATAGATACAGCGCGTCTGTGCAAATCTTGGCGACTTTATTTTATCAGCACTTCTTGTAGATTGAGTGTTTCTTCCTATTAGCATGAACTGAGATTTTTAATATAATCATTACCAGTAATATATAGTAATGAGAATCATATATTTTATCTAACAAGGAGGATTCCATGAAAAAAAGTCGTTTGAAACTCTTGGCGGCGACACTGGCGCTTGGCGCATCGCTCATCTTTGGTGGCTGCGGTGGCTCAGCTACGGTGGAACGTCCAAAGGACGAGATCGTCTATGCCAATTTCCGCGATACGCGCGACCTCAACCCGCATCTGTTTGCTGGTGAGATGTACGCACAGAAACTCCTCTATGATACACTCATCACCATCAATCCTGACGGCACGTATGCACCTTCTCTTGCCACAAGTTGGGAGATCAGTCCAGATGGTCTGACATACACGTTCAAGATTCGCGAGGGCGTCAAGTTCACGGACGGCGAGATTTGTGATGCGAACGCGATTCTCGCGAACTTCAATGCGCTGAATGGTTTCATGGAACGCTATAAGTGGACATTCCTGCAGGTGCTCGATCATTTCGAGGTGCCCGACGACCATACGTTCGTCATCAAGCTCAAGGAGCCGCGCGGCGCCATGATGACGGAGCTGGGTGTTCTGCGTCCGTTTGCGATGTGTTCGCCGAAAGTCATGAAGAACGGTCTGACGAAAGATGGCGTCACGGACTATGTCGGTACGGGTTCTTACAAGCTTGTCGAACATGTGACGGATGAGTATGCTGTATTCGAGCGCAATGAGGATTATTGGGGTGAGAAACCGGCCATCCGCAAGATTACGGTCAAGGTCATTCCCGATAATCAGACGCGCCTGATGGCTTTGGAAAAGGGAGAAATCGATCTCATTTTCGGCAAGAACATGATCGATGGCGATGCGGTCAAGAAGTTCTCGAATAAGAAGGGCTTCAAAACGATGCTCTCAGAGCCCGCATCGACACGCGAACTCGTGCTCAATACGACGAACCCGATTCTGAACGACTTGGGCGTTCGTCGCGCACTCAACTACGCGACGAATCGCCAGGCGATTTCGGAGAATATCTTCTATGGCTATGAGCCTCCTGCGGAAACACTCTTTGCCAAGAATGTGCCGTATGCCAACATCAATGTCATGGAGTACAAGTATAATGCCGATACGGCAGGTCAGCTCTTGGAGCAAGCAGGCTGGACGAAGGGCGCGGACGGCATTCGAGAAAAGAATGGACAGAAGCTCAGTCTCAATCTTCTCTATAATGCAGACTCGGTCACGGAAAAAACCATTTCGGAATATCTCCAGGCTGAGTATGCAAAGATTGGCGTCCAGTTAAACATCACAGGGCAAGAGGAGCAGTCTTATCGCGACAACATGAAGGCTGGTCACTTTGACATCATCTTCAACATCGTTTGGGGCATGCCATACGATCCGATGTCTTCTCTCGCAAGCATGACGGAACCCGTCTACGGCGATTACGCTGCTCAGCAGGGAATCCCGACGAAGGCGGAGATCGACCGCAATATCCTCATGGCGAACAAAGATACCACGGATGCGGCTCGTCAGGAGCACTACAGCTACGTTCTGAGCCAGTTTGCAGAGCAGGCCGCCTATATTCCCATCACATACGAGGTCAACAAAGCCATCTATCGTGAAGGTCTTGAGGGCATCCAGTTCACATCTTCGCAGTATGAGGTTCCTTTCTGGCTCATGAGTTGGAAGTAAGCCTTTCTTGAATCAGGAGGACTGTCGCAGAAAATGTGGCAGTCCTTTCCTACGTTCCGTGAATGGTAGAATGCAAGGTAGGATAATTTTTTTCATAGTGTTGATAATAAGTGGTGTGATTTATGAAACAATATATCATTCGGCGAATCTTGCTGACGATACCGCTTCTCTTTGCGATTTCGTTTGTCTGCTTCGCCCTCATCAGTCTCATCCCCTCTGATCCTGCGGAAGTGGCGCTGCGCGTTCGCCAGATTCCTGCCATCAGCGATGAGATGATTGCAGAGACGCGAGCCGAGCTTGGTCTTGACAAGCCGTACTTCGTTCGCTATTTCACCTGGGTGTGGAACGTCCTCCATGGAGATTTCGGCTTCAGTTATGTCAATCCCCTGAGGAATGTTGCTGACGAATTGTTGCGCTGTCTGCCAGCGACGTTGGAACTTGCAGGGGCATCGCTCGTCCTTGTCATCCTCATCTCGTTGCCGGTTGGCTTCCTCTGCGCGGTTTACAAGAATACTTGGCTCGATAAGATCGTCCGTCTTTTTGTCTTTATGACGACGGCGATGCCTGCGTACTGGATTGGCCTTTTGCTCATGTGGCTCGTTGCCATCGAGATGAACCTTTTGCCGACGAGCGGCAACAAAGGGTTTGATTCGCTGATTCTGCCAGCTTTTACCGTGGCACTGACGTATATATCGACGTATATTCGTCTGATTCGCAACAATATGTTGGATAATATGAAGCAGGATTATGTGAAATATGCGCGGGTACGCGGCATCCGTCAGCGTGTGATTCTGGTCAGGCATATCCTGCGCAATTCGCTGCATACATGCTTTGTTGCTATCGGCATGAGCATTCCGCAGCTCATTGCGGGCACAATTGTCGTCGAAAATGTTTTTGCGTGGCCAGGGCTCGGCACGCTCTGCATCAAGTCGATTTTCAACCGCGACTACCCCGTGATTCAGATGTATGTCCTTTTCATAGGCGTGCTGTTTGTCGTGTTCAATCTGATTTTTGATATCCTGCAGACGCTTGCCGATCCGCGTGTCAGAGAGGGGGAGTAACATGCTCGAAAGATTTTTGCATAACCGCACGGCGATGGGAACGACGATCTTCCTCGGCATCATCGTGCTTCTTGGCATTCTCTCTCCATGGATCAGCCCGCACGATCCGTATGCGAACAACATTGCGAATAAATTCGCCAGCTTCAGTTGGGAGTATCCGCTTGGAACGGATCAGCTCGGCCGCTGCATCCTCTCCCGCATGTTGGATGGCATTCGTCCGACACTCGGTCTTGCAGCGCTTACAATGCTCGGAACGATTGGTTTGGGTGCTTTTATGGGGCTTTGTGCTGGCTATTTTCGTGGTTGGGTGGATGAAATCATCATGCGCATCGTCGATGTCATGCTCTCCTTTCCGAGTCAGATCATGGTCTTTGCCATTGTGGCGCTTTTGGGTGTTGATGTGCGAAATATCATTCTGGCGCAAGTATTCATTAAATGGGCATGGTATGCACGCATGATTCGCACAGGTGTCATCCAGCATCGCGACAAGAACTTCATATCGTTCAGTCGCGTCGTTGGCACGAGCAACACCTTTATCCTCACTCGCCATCTCCTGCCTTCGATTGCGGCAGATCTCGCTGTTCTCGCGAGTCTCGACATCGGCTGGGCAATCATCAACATCTCGACAATGCCTTTCCTCGGTCTCGGCGTGCAGACTCCAATCCCTGAATGGGGTGCTATGCTCAATGAGGCGAAGAATGTCCTGACGACGAATCCCGTTCAGATGCTTGCACCTGGCATAGCTATTGTCGCTGTCGTCACGGCGTTCAACCTTCTCGGCGACGCCATCCGCGACATACTCGATCCGAAGGAGGTGCGTGCATGAGCGAAGATCGGAAAAATATCATCGAGGTCAAGCACATCAAAGCGGTTGTGCGCGAGGAGGGAAAGGAGACGACCTTGCTCCATGACAGCAGCTTCGTTGTCCACGAAGGTGAATGCCTTGGCATCCTAGGTGAGTCGGGCAGCGGTAAGAGTCTCACGATGCAGGCATTTATGGGGCTTCTCGACGAGCACTTCACGATCACGGGCGAGGTGCTTTTCGAAGGAAAAGATTTGTTGAAAGAGTCGGGGGAAAGCCTGCGTCGTCTGCGCGGCTCAAAGCTTGCCATGGTCATGCAGAATCCGATGACTTCCTTCGATCCGCTCTTGCGCATAGAGGAGCAGGTCGTCGAAACCTTCGTCGAGCATACGGATTGGTCGCGTTCAGAGATCGTCAAACGCACGCTGACTCTATTTGATAAGCTGCAGATTCGAGACCCAGCGGAAGCACTGAAAAAATATCCACACCAGCTCTCTGGCGGCATGCTCCAACGCATCATGATTGGTATTGCCCTTCTGCTTGAGCCGCGTCTTTTGATTGCGGATGAACCGACGACGGCGCTCGATGCTCTAACACAGTTCGAGGTTTTGAAGGAGTTCCGCAAGGTGAAGGATGGTGGCACCGCGATGGTCTTTATCACACATGACCTTGGCGTGGCGAGCTATATCGCAGATCGCATTGTCGTCATGAACAAGGGACGCATCGTCGATACGGGGACGTTCCATGAGATTGTAAACAAGGCGAAAGACCAATATACACGACTCCTGATTGAGAAGAAAACAGCAGTCATGCGTCGTTATGAGGCGATTATGAAGGGCGGTGCAGCGAGTGCTTGAAATGAACGATATCGTGGTCAGCTTTAAGAAAGAGGTGCAGAAGAAGATTTTCGGGACGGAGAGAAAAATCGTGCTGCACGGTATCAGCCTCACCGTTCGAAAGGGAGAGAGTCTCGGAATCCTCGGCGAGTCGGGAAGCGGTAAGTCGACGACTGGGCGCGTACTCGCAGGACTCCTGAAGCCGGATTCAGGAATGGTCAGGATTGAAGGAAATGACGTTTATGCGGACCGCAGGGGTCGCGAGCATCTGCAAAATTGCCTTTCGATCGTTTTTCAAGACTATACAACGAGTGCGAATCCGCGCTTCACCATTCAGCAGGTAATCGCCGAGGGTATCGCTGTCGGTGAGCGAAAGACAAGAGAGAAAGTTCGATATGCAGACGAGACGGTGCGGCTGTTGGAGCTCGTCGGTCTTGATGGCAGCTTTGCCCGGAGGTTTCCTCACGAACTTTCGGGTGGACAGCTGCAGCGTGTTTGCATCGCACGGGCGATTGCTTGCAAGAGTAAACTTATCCTCTTCGACGAGGCGGTTTCCTCCCTTGATGCACACACGCAGGTACAGATTATGGATCTCCTGCTTGAGCTCAAGGAGAAGCTAGGTCTGACCTATATCTTCATCACGCACGACCTGACCTCGATCACTTACTTCTGCAGCCGTGTTATTTTTCTCAAGGATGGCATCGTCGTAGCGGATTCGTCTGTCAAAGATCTGGCGAAACTCGACGTTCCCTATGCAAAGGAATTACTTGGCGCGGTGCTCGATTTCAATGCGCGATGTGTGTAGGAAGGTGCCCATAAAAAGATGATGCAAGTCTACCATGCAGCAATGATCTGCATGGTAGATTTTTTGTATATTCGAAGAAAAGTCGTGCGTGTTCTAAATATATCTCAACGAAATTTTAATCTTGGCATTTAGCTTGCAGCTTCTGGAAATCAATGATATAATAAAATAGTATTTTCGCGGGGTAAAGTATTAAAGAAACTGCGTTTTGACAAAAGGATGGGATGGGTATGATTAATGAAAAGCTGCGCAATGAGTTGATCGATAAACTTATGGCGGCAATCTTGCTCCTGCGCAATCCAGAGGAAAGCTATGCTTTTTTCGAGGATATCTGCACAGTTGCTGAGCTCAAAGCAATGGCGCAACGACTCGAAGTGGCGTCCATGCTGCGCCAGGGGAATACATACGATGCGATCGTGGAACGGACACGAGCCAGCACAGCGACCATTAGTCGCGTGAAGCGCTGCTTGGTTTATGGTGCTGACGGCTATGAAATCGTCTTGGAACGAATGCGGCAGAAAAACAATGAAGGAAATGGGCAAGAGGTGGATGAAGATGCTGGAGAATGAATGGATTTTTGGCATCCCTTACGGTACGAGGGATCTTATGCCGCAGGAGGCGCAGGAAAAGCGCCGAGTAGAAGCAGCCCTCAGCGACCTTTTTCGCCATTGGGGTTACGATGAAGTCGTAACTCCTGTGATCGAGTATCTGGACACGTTGACGATAGGAAACGGACGCTGCCTTGAACCGCAAATGTTTAAGCTTCTTGCCAAGGACAATCGGACGCTGGCGTTGCGCCACGAGATGACGACACCCATCGCACGGCTTGTGGCAAGCCGCATGAAGGAAGAGGCATTGCCTTTGAAGCTCTCCTATATCAGCAATGTTTTCCGATCAGAGCAGGCGCAGGCGGGACGGCAGTGTGAGTTCAATCAGGGCGGCGTCGAGCTCGTTGGCACGAACGCTGTCGCTGCCGATGCCGAAATCATTGCTTTGGCAATTGAGGGGATCAAGGCGGCGGGTTTGGCGGATTTCCAAGTTTGCCTCGGGCAGGTTGATTTCATCAATGGCATGATGCGGCAGCTTCATTTCACAAAATCGCAACAGGAGCGTGTCACACATGCCTTGGAACATCATGACCTTGTGCATCTTGCTGCGATCGTAGAGGAAACAGATCTTCCGGCTGCGGCAAAGGAGGGAATGAAAAAGATTCCCATATTGCACGGGAGGGAAGACATCCTGCAGGAAGCTTACAGCATCGCATTGAACGAGCAGGGGCGAAGAGCGCTCGATAATCTTTCGGAAATCTATCGGCTTTTGCAGGAATATGGTGTTGCCGAATACGTCTGTTTCGATCTCGGCGTGATTCGCAACTTGAATTATTATACGGGCATGGTTTTTGAGGCGTATGCCCCCGGCATGGGCTATCCTATATGCGGCGGCGGGCGCTACGACCAACTGCTCGCGGGTTTTGGAAATGCTTGTCCTGCCACGGGCTTCGCGCTCGGCATCGAGCGTTTGCTTTTAGCGAAAGAACGTCAGAACAGCGAGCGAGTCTTGCCGCAAAAAGACTGCTATATCGCTTATGCGCATGACAAGCTGCCTGAAGCATTGCAAGAGGCAAGGAAATTGCGGGATCAAGGGAAAGTGTGCGAGATGGCGTTTCAAGCGCAGACGCAGCAGAAGGCCGACGAGTATAGGAAAATCAAGGGCTATAAAGAGCTGATCTACATTTCATGAAACAGAGGGTTCTGCAATTCTTTCATGCGCTCACCGCGCATTTATGCGAAAGCGACCACGTCTTTGTTCGTCGCTATCTCCGCGATGGGGAATGTGCGCTGTTCTATGCGATGGATGTCATCGATCAGCGTCATGCTCTTCATACGGCTTATACAGCTTTGGAACTGGCGCGTGGGGAAAATGATATAGACGAAACGTTTCTCGTCCGCATCGCGCTGCTGCATGATGTCGGGCGAGTGAAAGGCGATCTCGGCCTATGGGGAAAGGTTGCCGTCGTCCTCTTGGATCATTGTCTGCCGCATTTTTCCCGCCGTGCTGCGGCTCTTTCACGAGAGAGCATCTTCGGTTTTTGGCGTCACGCGCTCTACGTCTATTATCATCATGCTGAGATCGGCAGCGAGAAATTACGGCTCTTGGGGTGCGTAAAAGAAGCCTTTGCCGTGCGTCTGCACCACAGTCCGCCCGAGTCTTCTGAGCCAGCAGAGCTGTGTTTGCTGCGGAGAGCGGACAGCATGAATTAGTGATTCGAGGTGTAAGGAATGGATATAAGCAGAAAGGAATACTTGACGATTGCTTTTCCGAAGGGAAAGCTTTTCGGGCTTTCCAAGGAACTTTTTTCCCGTGTCGGCTATACGGCGGAGGGGCTTGAAGAGAAATCGCGCAAGCTTATCATTTCCAACGAGGAAAAGAAGATTCGCTTCATTGTTGCAAAAACGGCGGATGTTCCGACGTATGTCGAATACGGTGCGGCGGATATCGGCATCATAGGGAAGGATGTTCTTGCCGAAGCAGAAAAGGATGTCTATGAGGTTCTCGATCTTGGCTTCGGCAAGTGCCACCTGATGATGGCGGTGGACAAGACGAAAAAGCGAGGAAAACTCGCGGATTATGCACATACGCGCGTAGCCACGAAGTTTCCTCATATAGCCGAGCAGTTTTTTACGAAGAAAGGAATGCAGATGGAGTACATCAAGCTGAACGGCTCCATCGAGCTTGGCCCGTTGGTAGGGCTTTCCGAGAGCATCGTGGACATCGTGGAAACGGGCACGACGCTGAAGGAGAACAATCTTGAAGAGATCGCGCACATCATGGACGCGACAGCACGACTCATCGTCAACCGTGTGAGCTACAAGCTGAAGTTTGAGCGAATCTACCGCTTGATCGAAGATTTGCGCAGTGTGTTGGAAAGCGGAGGGGCCAAATCATGAGGATCATAGCAGCAAGAGAACTCGGCAAGGGCGAAGTGCGAAAACTTTTGACGAAGCCTCCATTCGATGAAGTGCAGTTGAATCCGAAGATCCGCGAAGCAAACAAGGCGATTTTCGGTGCGGATCTTACGGCGGCAGAAGTCGTTCGGCGCATCGTCGAAGACGTGCGGCGTTCGGGTGATGAAGCCGTCATCAAGTACGCGAAGCTCATCGACGGAACAGATTTTTCTCCTGAAGATTTCCAAGTGTCGGAGGAAGAATCTGCTGAGGCGGCAAGGGCCGCTGATCCAGCGATTGTTGCGTCGCTGGAGAGGGCGGCACACAATGTTCGTAGGTATCACGAAGAGCAGAAGGCAAATTCGTGGCTGACGTATCGCGAGAAAGGATCGATTCTTGGTCAGTCGCTCATACCGCTTGACCGAGCAGGCATCTATGTGCCGGGCGGAACGGCAGCGTATCCCTCGTCCGTTCTCATGAATGCCGTGCCGGCCGCTGTCGCGGGGGTAGGCGAGATCATCATGATGGTGCCGGCGAAAAATGGCAAGATCAATCCCTATGTGCTTCTTGCAGCGAAGATCGCAGGTGTGTCGAAGATTTACAAGATCGGCGGAGCACAGGCGATTGCTGCTATGGCCTACGGCACGGAAACGATTCCGCGCGTCGACAAGATTACAGGGCCGGGGAATATCTTCGTCACATTGGCGAAGAAGGCTGTCTATGGTCATTGCGATATCGACATGCTGGCAGGTCCGAGCGAGATCCTCATCGTTGCCGATGAGACGGCAGAGCCTGCCTATACGGCAGCGGATATGTTGAGTCAGGCGGAGCACGATACTCTGGCATCGAGCATACTCATCACGACGAGCGAGAGGCTGGCACATGAGGTTGATGTTTTGGTGCAGGAGCAGCTCAAGGGGCTGCCACGGGAAGATATCGCCAGAGCCTCTATTGAAAACAACGGACTCATCGTCATCGCAGAGGACATCATGGAAGCGTTGGAATACGCGAACATTTCCGCGCCAGAGCATCTGGAACTCCTGACAAAGCAGCCGTTCGATCTGCTGCCCTATGTGCGCCACGCAGGGGCTGTATTTCTTGGCGCGTATTCGCCGGAACCCCTGGGCGATTATTTCGCGGGTCCAAATCATGTATTGCCGACGGGTGGAACGGCGAGGTTCTACTCCGTGCTCAATGTCGAAACCTTCATGAAGCGCACGAGCATCATCTCTTATACGAAGGATGCTCTGCAAGATGTGGAGACGGACATCATACGCCTTGCGGAAGCGGAGGGGCTTCATGCTCATGCCAACGCCATCCGCTTGCGCAGCCAGGGGGGGCAGGATTGATATGCGCCAAGCCGAGGTCAAAAGGAAGACAAATGAAACGGAAATCGCGCTCCGCATAGAGCTTGATGGTACGGGAAAATGCTCGATCGATACGGGAATCGGCTTCTTTGACCATATGATGACGCTTTTTGCCGTGCATGGTCTCTTCGATTTGGAGGTTCATTGCCGTGGCGACATCGAAGTGGACGGACATCATTCTGTCGAGGATATCGGCATTGCTCTGGGACAGGCATTCCGCGATGCTCTGGGGGACAAGGCCGGCATCACGCGCTATGGCTCTTTCTATCTGCCGATGGATGAAGCGCTCGCCTTCGTGGCGCTCGATCTCAGTGGCAGAGCATATCTCGTCTATGACGGAGGAGAGATGACGCCTCTGGTCGGCAGTTACGATACGGAACTTACGGAGGAATTTCTGCGCGCATTTGCCTTCAACGCCGGCATCACGCTTCATGCCAAGGTGCTTTACGGGAAAAATACGCATCATAAGGTCGAAGCGATTTTCAAGGCTCTCGCTCACGCTTTGCGCATTGCTGTTGACAAAGATCCACGCATAGAAGGTGTGCCGTCAAGCAAGGGTGTTTTGTAGGAGGGATTGCATGATCGCGGTTATTGATTATGGCGTGGGAAATCTCTTCAGTGTGGAAAAGGCGCTCACCTATGTGGGGGCAGAGGTAGAGGTCACGCACGATGCGAAAAAGATCGCGCAGGCAGACAGACTCGTTCTGCCAGGCGTGGGTGCTTTTGGTGACTGCATGAGGCGTCTGGAATCGACGGGACTGATTCCTGTCATATTGCGCGAAATCGAAGCGGGGAAGCCACTGCTTGGCATCTGCGTCGGATTGCAGATACTTTTCGAGGGAAGCGATGAATCGCCAGGTGTTGCAGGACTCGGCATCTTTTCAGGCAGGGTGCGCCGCATCGAAGCGCCGCAGCTCAAGATCCCGCACATGGGATGGAATTCTTTGGAATTCGGGGTGGCGAACGGGAATATCGACATCTTCCAGGATGTCCCTACTGGCGCTTACGTCTATTTCGTCCATAGCTACCATGCGATGCCGGTGGATTTACGGATCATTGCAGCGAAAACGACGTATGGGGAAAGCGTCACGGCGGCGGTGGCGAAGGGAAACGTCCATGCCGTCCAGTTTCATCCCGAGAAATCGGGTACGATCGGCAGCACGATTTTGAAAAACTTTGTGGAAGGATAGGAGGAGGAAAGCATGCTCATCATCCCGGCGATCGATATAAAAAATGGAAAATGTGTGCGGCTGTTCAAGGGCGATTTTGCCCAAGAGACCGTTTTTTCCGACCGCCCCGAAGAAATGGCGCTCAAATGGCAAAACGCTGGTGCGCGCTTTCTTCATCTCGTTGATCTGGATGGTGCTTTGGCGAAAAAGCCGATGAACCTTGATACGGTAGAGCGCATTTTGCACACCGTCGACATTCCTGTGGAATTGGGCGGCGGAATTCGTTCATTGGAAAATATCGAAGATGTGCTCGCTCTCGGTGTGGATCGTGTGATTCTCGGTTCCGTGGCGGTGCAGGAACCTGCTCTCGTAAAAGAAGCTTGCCGAAAGTATGAGAACCGTATCGTCCTTGGCATTGATGCCAAGGACGGCATCGTCGCTGTCGATGGTTGGGGGGTCTCCGGCGATGTGGAAGCGGGAGACTTGGCGAAGCGCATGGTCGAAGCAGGCGCTCGCACCATCATTTATACCGATATCTCACGCGATGGAACTTTGGCGGGCGTGAATGTGGAAGCGACGGTAACTCTCGCAAAAGAGAGCGGCGCCTTGGTGATCGCTTCGGGCGGCGTAAATTCCCTTGAGGACATCCGTCGTTTGAAAGCTGTGGAAGCCGAAGGGGTTTGTGGTGTGATCGTTGGCAAATCCATCTACACGGATGCGCTGGATTTGCAAGATGCCATTGAAATTGCTGACGGGGAGGGGTAAAATGTATACGAAGCGCATCATTCCCTGCCTCGATGTAAGAAACGGGCGCGTCGTCAAAGGAACGAATTTCGTCGGTCTGCGCGATGCGGGCGATCCCGTCGAGCTTGCTGCGCGTTATGATCGCGAAGGTGCTGATGAGTTGGTGTTTCTCGATATAACGGCGTCGCACGAGGAGCGTTCGACCATCGTCGAAGTGGCAAAAGCCTGTGCCTCGCAGATGTTCATTCCTTTTACTGTGGGCGGCGGCATACGCACGTCTGAGGACATTCGCAAACTCTTGAAGTCTGGTGCAGACAAGGTGTCGTTCAATACGGCGGCTGTAAAAGATCCCGAGATTCTGCGCCGTGGCGCGAAAAAGTTCGGCAGTCAGTGCATCGTCTTGGCGATCGATGCGCGAAAGAGCAGTGAAGGCCGGTGGGAAGTCTACATCAACGGCGGCAGGACTCCGACGGGGATGGACTGCCTTGACTGGGCGAAAAGGGGCGTTTCCCTTGGCGCAGGGGAGATCCTCTTGACGAGCATGGATGCTGATGGCACGAAGGATGGTTACGACATCCCCCTGACTCGTGCTGTCGCGGAAAGCGTCCCTGTGCCTGTCATCGCCTCTGGAGGAGCGGGAGAACTTTCTCATTTTTACGATGTGCTGACGGAAGGGAAGGCAGATGCCGTCCTCGCCGCCTCGGTTTTCCATTATGGCGAGTTCACCATAAGGGAAGTGAAGGAGTATCTGAAGAATCGTGGAGTGGAGGTCAGATTATGAATGCTTCTATTGATATTTCCATGATACATTTTGACGAAAAAGGCCTTGTTCCCGCCATCGTGCAGGAAGAAAACGGTGAAGTTCTGATGCTCGCCTACATGAACGAGGAATCGCTGAAAAAGACCTTGGAAACCGGCTTCACCTGGTTTTACAGCCGTTCGCGCAAGAAGCTTTGGCGAAAGGGCGAGACCTCGGGCAACGTGCAGCAGGTCAAGGAAGTTTCCTACGATTGCGATGGTGACACGCTCCTTGTGCGCGTCCATCAAACGGGCGTTGCGTGCCATACGGGGACATATTCGTGCTTCAGCGGACGCAGATTGGGCAAGGATGAGAAGGGGGTCGCTATCATTCCTGACAAGCCGCAGACTTCATTGGCGGAGGTGCTCAATGCCGTCTATCATGTCATTCAGGAGCGACGTGTCCATCCGGTCGAAGGATCTTACACGAATTATCTCTTCGACAAGGGACAGGACAAGATCTTGAAAAAGGTGGGAGAAGAAGCCGCGGAGACCATCATCGCCTCCAAGAACATGGCAAAGAGCGATATCCTTTACGAGATGGGCGATCTTTGGTATCATTGCCTCGTGCTGCTGGCTTTCCACAACATCGTGCCCGATGAATTGTTTGTCGAGCTCATGAACCGTCGGAGCGGCGGCAGCTATCACCAATTCACGGGCAAGGACGGCGTGCGCCCCGATGTGTGAGATGAGCGGCGTCCTCCGCCTGCCGGAGCCGGATTTTCTGCCGGACAAGGAAATCAACTTCCTTGAACTGATCGAGCTTCGTGCAAGCCGCAGGCAGTATACGGCAGAAGCCTTGACGGTACAGGAGCTTTCTTATCTGCTTTGGTGTACACAGGGCGTCAAGATGGTTTGTGAAGATGGTCGAACGCTGCGCAACGTACCATCAGCTGCGGCGCTTCATCCGTTGCAGACGCTGCTTTGTCTGCAAAATGTGGAAGATGTGCCTGCAGGCGTCTATCGATTCTTGCCCGTGGAACATGCATTGAAGCGTTTGACGCTTTCCAAAGGTGCATCCGAAGACGTGCTTGCCGCTTTCGAACAGCAGGAGATGGTTCGTCAAAGTGCAGTGCTTTTTCTCTGGGAAGCAGATATTCTGCGTGGCATTCGCACCTATGGGCGTAAGGTCTATGCGTATGTTTATATCGATGCTGGTCATATCGGACAAAATCTGTATTTGACGGCACAGGCTTTGGGAATCGGCGCTTGCGCTCTCGGATGCTTTGATGAATCGGCGCTGCATCGAGCGCTCATGCTCGATGGCGAGGAAAGAAAGATCGTGCATGCAGTCTGTGTCGGCAGGACATAGTTCCAACGCCCCCGAGAGGGCTTGCTTTCCGTGCGTATCGTAGGCTATAATGGAAACCATGATATATCATTTGGAAACGGGAGGCTTCTTTTCGATGAAAAATACGAAACCGATTTATACGATAGGGCATCGCAATCCAGATACGGATTCCATCTGCTCTGCCATCGGCTATGCGCATCTGAAGCAGGCGATGGGAGAGAATGTCGTGCCGGCGCGTGCAGGAAAGGTCAATGAGGAAACAAAGTTTGCGCTGAATCATTTCCGCGTGGAACAGCCGCTTCTCATCACCGATCTCTATCCGCGTGTGAAAGACATCACGCTTGACTGCAAAACGGTCGTCAAGGAGACGGACAGTTTGCGCCATCTCGGCGAGATCATGCGTGAAAATGACTTGAAGTCGGTTCCCGTCGTCGATAAGGAGGAGCGTCTTGTCGGCATCGTGACCGTCAGCGATCTCGCGCAGCGCTATTTCAAGGAACTCAGTATGCAGAATCTTGCTGATGCGGGAGTCTCCTTCCGTGATGTGATCCGCATCATTGATGGCGAGGTCATCGTCCATGGCGATGAAGGCGGCAAGATTCGCGGCAACGTGCGCATCGCTGCAGGCAGTATCCAAATGATTCAGGATGTCATCAAAGAGCATGATGTCGTCCTGATTGGCGACCGCAGGGATGAGACCTTGATCGATTGCTTGAAACAAGGCATCGACTGCATGATCGTTACGGGCAACGGTCGGGTGTCGGCGGGCGTCATAGAAGAAGCGGAAGCACGTCACATGCTCATCATCAACACCCCTTATGATACCTACACGTGTGCGCGTCTCATCAATCAGTGCGTCCCCGTCAAGCGCATCATGCAGGGGGAGATTGTCGCTTTCAAGCCGCTTGATCTTCTGAGCGACATCAAGGGGACGATGGAACAGTACAGTTACCGCAATTATCCTGTCGTGGAAAACGGCAAACTCGTCGGCCTTGTGAGCAAGGATATGCTCATGGTGCCGGAGCGTGAGCGCGTCATCTTGGTTGACCACAATGAGCGCGGCCAAGCAGTCGAGGGCATCGAGGAAGCGAAAATTCTTGAGATCATCGACCATCACCGCCTTGGGGGAATCCAGACGAGCGAACCGATCTTTACGCGCCAGGAGCCTGTGGGCTGCACGGCGACGATCGTGGCGAACATGCACTGGCACAGGGATGTAGATATTCCGCCGTCGATCGCAGGATTGCTCCTTTCGGCGATTCTTTCTGACACGGTGCTTTTCAAGTCGCCGACCTGCACGCCCTACGATAAGAAGACAGCGGAGCGTCTGGCGGAAATCGCCGATGTTGACCTTATGGAGTATGGCATGGCGATGCTCAAGGCAGGTTCGGGTATTGGCAATATGTCGCCGCTTGAGATTACGAAGAATGACATGAAGGAATTCCAGATCGGTGAGTACCGCGTCATCGTCAGCCAGATTTCCGTCATGGACACGAAAGAAGTCATGGAAATCGAGGCGGATATCGTCAAGAGTATGGCGGATGTCTGCAAGAAAGAGGGTTACGACATGAGCCTCGTCATGGTCACGGACATCATCGCTGAGGGAACGTACTTGCTCTATACAGGTTCCCCCAAAACCCTGATCGGCGAGGCGTTTCACAAGGATGCCAGCGGTACACACATCTACCTTCCTGGCGTCATGTCGCGCAAAAAGCAGATCATTCCGCCTCTTTCGGAAGCCGTCAAGTTGATAAAGAAACAGTGAAAGCTGTAAAGGGAGGAAAGGCTGTTGCAGTACGCCTGCGGCAGCCTTTTCACATTCGGCTCGAACCAGCGCAGGATGATCGGATACACTCAGACGGCGGCCTTCACGAGATGGATTGCAGCGTGCAGGGGATGCGATACGAATGTTTGTGGAAGGAAAACTGTGCGGCAGTTTGTTCGTGCGTCCTCATATGCTTCTTGGATTTGAAAGGTTGATACAGTGGATATTTTTCAAGGTTTGAATCCCATGCAGCAGGAAGCTGTCGCGCATATCGACGGTCCCTTGCTCATCATGGCAGGCGCAGGATCGGGCAAGACGAAGGTGCTCACATGCCGCATCGCCAATCTCTTGGCGCATGGTGTGCCTCCCTATAGCATATTGGCAATCACGTTCACGAACAAGGCGGCTGCCGAGATGCGCGAGCGCGTCGATCGCATGATCGGCGGCTTGGGAAAAGATGTTTGGCTCAGTACTTTCCATTCCTTTTGTGCGCGTTTCTTGCGACGCGAAATCGAGTCGGGCGGAGTCTATCGGAAGAATTTCGTCATCTACGATGCATCGGATTCCAAGACCGTCATCAAGGCGTGTTTGAAGGAATTGAATCTTGACGACAAGCAGTTTGCACCGTCAAAGGTGCAGAATGCTATTTCCAATGCGAAGAATCTCATGCTCGGACCGCGCGCCTATGCGCGACAAGCAGACACCTTCCACCAGAAGAAGATGGCGGAACTTTTCAGTCTTTACGAGAAGAAGCTGCGCGAGAACAATGCTTTGGATTTTGACGATCTTCTTTTGCTTTCCGTTGAGCTTCTGGAAAATGATGCTGAACTTCGTCAAAAATATCAGCATCGTTTCCGCTACATTCTCGTCGATGAATATCAAGATACGAACGGTGCGCAGTACAGACTTACCACGCTTTTGGCAGATGGGCATCACAATATCTGCGTCGTTGGCGATGCGGACCAGTCCATTTATGGCTGGCGTGGTGCGGATATCAGCAATATCTTGAATTTCGAAAAGGATTTCCCCGAGGCAAAGACGATCAAGCTGGAGCAAAACTATCGCTCTACAAAGAACATCCTCGCGGCGGCCAACGCCGTCATCAAAAACAACGAGAACCGTAAACCGAAGAAGCTTTGGACAGAAAATGCCACGGGAGAGAAGCTCTCTCTTTATCAAGCAGACGATGAGCGTGACGAGGCGAGGTTCGTCGTCGATACTGTGCAGAAGCATAAGACGCTGTTTTCCGTCAATTATGGCGAGGTCGCCGTGCTTTACCGCACGAATGCGCAGTCGCGCGTTCTCGAAGAAGCTATGATGGCGGCTGGACTCCCCTATACGATGGTCGGCGGTTTGAAATTCTATGACCGAATGGAAATCAAAGATATCATCGCATATCTTCACGTCCTTTACAATCCATTTGATGCCGTGAGCCTCCTGCGTATCATCAACGTGCCCAAGCGCGGCATCGGTGCCGCGACAATCGCCAAGCTCACGGAGTATGCCGCCATGCACGAAGAATCCCTCTTTGATGTCTTGTCTAGTCCCGATGTGTTTGAAGTTCTTGGTTTCAAGACGCGCACAAAGAATCAGCTCGAAGCTTTCGCGGCACTTCTTTTCGAGCTCATGGGGAAGATCGGTGCAATGTCGCTCTCTGCGTTTATGGAAATCCTGCTGGAAGACACTGGCTATATCAAGGATTTGGAAAGTCAAGAGACACCCGAAGCGCAGACGCGCATCGAGAATCTGCACGAATTTGTTGGTGTGGCGCGTGAGTTTGAAAAGACAGAGGCAGAGCCGTCTTTGGAAAACTTTCTGAATCATGTCGCGTTGATCTCCGATGTGGATACGGCGAGCATGGAAGACGATCGTGTGACGCTCATGACGCTTCATTCGGCAAAAGGATTGGAATTTCCTGTCGTATTCCTCGTGGGTATGGAGGAAGGGATTTTCCCTCACGCGCGCACATTGCTTGAACCGAGCGAGATCGAGGAGGAACGCCGTACTTGCTATGTCGGTATCACGCGCGCCGAGCGCAAACTCTATCTGAGCTATGCCCGGTATCGCACGCTTTATGGCAAGGGGAACGTCTATCCACCATCGAGGTTTCTCGCGGAGATTCCAGATACGTATCTAGAAAAAGTGCAGCCCTTTGGTCAAGGTGCATTTTCCCGGCCTCTTCGCATGGGAAAAGCGCAATCTGCTTTCGAAATATTGCAAAGCATGCGAAAGCCGACAGCATCCTCTGCTACAACATCGTCTGATCGCGCGCAGCTTGCAGTTTCGCCTCCAGCCTCCGCTGTGCTTCGTCCGGATATGGATGTGGCATGGCGTGCAGGTGACAAAGCGCGCCATGGAAAATGGGGCATCGGTACGGTGGTTTCAGTGAAGGGAGAAGGGGAGGAAGTCGAACTGAAGATCGCGTTTCCGAACATCGGCATCAAGGGGCTTATGCAAAAGTATGCCCCCATAGAGAAAGTATGAGGATCTTATGGACATCAAGGAAGTCAAGCGAGAACTCGCCCAGCTGCGGCGCACGATACGGCATCACAATGTCCGTTACTACAACGACGACAATCCAGAGATCAGCGATTATGAATACGATCAGCTCATGCTGCGTCTCAAAGCGTTGGAAATGGAATATCCAGAGCTCGTCACGGAAAATTCACCGACGCAGAAGGTTGGCGGTACGGCAAAGCGCACAGCGGGCACATTCTTGCGTCACGATGTGCCGATGCTTTCCCTGCAGGACGTGTTCTCGCGCGAAGAGATCGAGGCATTCGTGCGTGATATGCAAGAGCGTGTGGACTGTCCGGAATTCGTCGTCGAGGAAAAAATCGACGGCCTTTCGCTTGCCTTGCGCTACGAAGACGGTGTGCTGACCCATGCCGTCACGCGGGGCGACGGTCTCGTGCAAGGCGAGGATGTCACGGAAAATGCCAAGGTCATCGAAGACGTTGTGCACAAGCTCAAGGAATCGCTGCCTTACTTCGAGGTTCGAGGCGAAGTCTATATGACGAAGAAAGCATTCGAGGCGGTCAATGAACGAAGGCAACTTCTGGGACTGAAGCTCTTCGCCAACCCACGGAACTGCGCGGCAGGCACGCTGCGCCAACTCAACAGCCGTATCACGAAGGAAAGGCGTCTTTCTCTCTTCGTGTTCAATCTGCAGACGGTACGCGGCAGAACTTTTCAAACGCATGTCGAAGCCTACGACTTCATGAAGCAGCAGGGAATCAAGGTCATCCATGCCTACCATGTATGCCGCACAACTGAGGAAGTCTGGGACGCTATCGAAGAGATCGGCAGTTCGCGCGGCAATTTGCCCTATGATATCGACGGCGCTGTAGTCAAGCTCAACAATTTCCAGCAAAGAGAGGTTCTCGGCGCCACTTCCAAAGCGCCGCGCTGGGCGATTGCCTACAAATATCCGCCTGAGGAAAAGGAAAGCGTTGTGCGCAGCATCACGCTTTCCGTCGGCAGGACGGGGCGGATCACACCGACGGCGACGTTTGATCCCATCCGTCTTTGCGGCACGACGGTCGAACGCGCGACACTGCACAACCAAGATTTCATCGATGACTTGGACGTGCGCGTGGGAGATACCGTCGTCGTTTATAAATCGGGAGAAATCATACCGAAAATCAAGTCAGTTGTAAGGGAAAAACGCCCATCGGGGACTGTGCCGTTCAAAATTGGCAACCTTTGCCCTGTTTGCGGCGCGAAGGCCGAGCGAGAGGCAGATTCGGCGGATGTCAAGTGCATCAACCAAGCATGTCCGGCTCAGGTAGAAAGCCATATCCTACATTTCGTTGGACGCGATGCCATGGACATCAAGGGCTTGGGCGAGAAAAATATTGCTGCCTTGATTGAAAAAGGATATCTTCATACGATTGCTGACATCTTCCGATTGAAAGACCATCGCGAAGAGTTGATTGCCCAAGGCGTCGTAGGCAAGGAGAAGAATACGGACAAGCTGCTCTTGGCGATCGAAGAGTCAAAGAAGAAAGAACCGCACTGCCTCCTGACGGGCCTCGGCATTCCTGGAATCGGCAAAGCGGCAGCAGTCGCCCTCATGCAGCGATTCAAGACACTGGAGGCCTTGGCAATGGCTTCCAAGGAATCGATTCTTGCGGTGCGCGATATGGGCGAGACAAGCGCAGCGACCATTCGAGCGTATTTCCAAAACGAAGGCAATGCACAGATTTTTCGCGAGCTGCAACAGCTCGATGTTGTGACGGCAGCACAAGAGCGTGAGATGAAAGGCAATCAATTGGAAAACATGATCATCGTCGTCACGGGTACGTTGGAAAAGTTCTCTCGGAGGGAGATCAGCGAATGGATCGAGCAGCATGGTGGTCGTGTGGCCAGTTCCGTTTCCAAGAAGACAGATTACCTCGTCGCGGGAGAGAATGCCGGGAGCAAACTGCAGAAAGCCATGCAGCTGGGTGTCAGGATTCTGTCGGAAGAAGAGTTTTTACAGATGATCGGCCATAGCTGATCGCAGTTTTCGGAAATACTGGAAGAGTCATGGAATCTGCACGTACAGCGTCCGTTTCGTGGACATAGTGCATTTCCCTTACCTGAAAACAGCCAATCGTTTGCGTGTTAACGCCTTTGGCTTGACCTCTTGGGGTTTCATGATAAACTTTCAGGACATATGCTCAGCCATCACGCGAAGCGGCATGGTTGTTTTTGTGGCCGTTTCCTGCGACGGCATCATCAGCGAGGAATGCTGTACATATGTCCTCACGCCTTACAGAAACCTAACCAATCGGTCTGCGCCCTTTGGGCTTGACCTCTTGGGGTTTCATGGCAAATATGATATAATTGTTTGTTAGTATGAGATCAAGCGGATGGGTTCGGGGCGGAATTTATTCGTGCTTGATTTAATCTCTGATGGAGGTAGGTTCTTTTGAAATACATGACAGGAAACGAATTGCGTGAAGCGTATTTGCAATTCTTTGAGGAAAAAAAAGGTCACTTGCGTTTGCCGAGCGCCTCGCTCATCCCTGCAAATGATCCGACGCTCTTGATGATTGGGGCGGGCATGGCTCCTTTTAAACCTTTCTTTACGGGGAAGATGAAGCCGCCGCGCGCGCGCATCACGACAAGCCAGCGCTGTGTGCGCACGGGAGACATTGAAAACGTGGGACGCACGGCGCGCCACCAGACCTATTTTGAAATGCTTGGGAACTTCTCTTTCGGTGATTATTTCAAAAAAGAAGCGATTCCGTGGGCTTGGGAATTTCTGACGGACGTTCTGGATCTGCCGAAGGAAAAGCTTTGGGTGACAGTATATCCGAAGGACGATGAAGCTGCCGCCATCTGGCGCGAACAGCCTGGTTTTCCGCAAGATCATATCGTCAAACTGGAAGACAATTTTTGGGAGATTGGCCCTGGCCCATGCGGTCCTGATTCGGAAATCTACATCGATCTTGGCGAGGAGCGCGGCTGCGGGAGTCCCGACTGTGCTGTCGGCTGCGATTGTGACCGGTATCTGGAAATCTGGAACCTCGTATTCACGCAGTTCGATCGCACGGAAGATGGGCAGTACAATCCGCTGGAGCATAAGAACATCGATACTGGATGCGGTCTGGAGCGCTTGGCCTCCGTATTGCAGAATAAAAAAACGAATTTCGAGACGGATCTGCTCTTTCCCATCATCGAATATGCTTCGCAGGTTTCGGGCATCGCTTACGGCGAAGACGCAGAAAAGGACGTGTCTCTCAAGGTCATTGCCGATCATGCACGCAGCATGGCAATCATGATCATGGATGGCATCTTGCCGTCGAACGAGGGGCGAGGCTATGTGCTGCGCCGCATCTTGCGTCGTGCCGTGCGTCATGGACGCATCCTCGGCATCCACGATAAATTCTTGGAAGGGGCGATGGATGCTGTCGCCGAAATCTACAAAGGTGCGGCAGATTTTGAAGAACTTGCCGAAAAAAAAGAGTACATCAAGAAGGTCATCAGTATAGAGGAAGATCGCTTTGCAGCGACTCTCGCGCAGGGAATGGAACTCTTGAATGGTCATATCGAAGATTTGAAGCGCGAGGGGAAGAATGTCCTCGCAGGCGAAATCGGTTTCAAACTCTATGATACATACGGCTTCCCTTGGGAGGTCACCGATGAGATTCTTCATGAAAACGGCATGGAACTTGATAAGGATTCTTTTGAGAAGGCGATGGCGAAGCAGCGTGAGCGCGCTCGTGCCGCACGCCAAGAAAATCAGCGTGTGGCTGTGCCAGATCTTTCCGGTCTCGATACGTCGCATCTTTGTGTCGATGAGAATACAAAGGAGTCGACAGTTGTCGCTATCTGGAAGGATGGTGTTCTTGTCGATGAACTTTCGGACGGCGAAGAAGCGGGCATCATCCTGCAGGCAACGCCCTTTTACGCGGAGGGCGGCGGACAGGTTGGCGATGCCGGATTGTTGGAGACGGAGCTTGGCCGCGTGCAGATTTCTAACGCCAAGAAGCTGCCAGACGGCACCGTCTATCATATCGGTTACGTTGAGGAAGGCATGCTGAAGGTTGGCGACAAGGTCGTCGTCAAGATAGATCTTGCGAAGAAGATGTCATCGGCGCGCAATCATACGGCAACGCACCTCCTGCAGGCCGCGTTGAAGCATGTGGTCGGTGATCAGGTCAATCAGGCGGGTTCCTTGGTCATGCCGGAACGTCTACGCTTTGACTTCTCCAACTTCGAACCAGTGACGCCGCTGCAGCTGCAGGAGGTTGAGCGACTGGTCAACGAGCAGATCCTCATGGCAAAGCCTGTAAAAATTGCTGAGATGGAGATCGAAAAGGCGAAGGAACTTGGCGCTATGGCACTTTTTGGCGAGAAGTATGGTGATGTCGTGCGTGTCGTTTCCGTGCCGGGATTCAGCATAGAGCTTTGCGGTGGTTCGCATGTGAAGAATATTGGCGAAATCGGCATGTTCAAGATCGTCAGTGAAGCTGGCATCGCTTCAGGTGTCCGCCGCATCGAGGCTTTGACGGGTAAGGCGGCTATCGACTATATGAACGAGAAGTCCGAGCTGCTCAGTGCTGCTGCTGGTGCATTCAAATGCCGCGATGACGAGATTCTTTCCCATATCGAGAGTGTTTTGACGGAAAACAAGAAGCTCAAGCAGGAAATCGCTTCCTTTACGAAGGAACGTGCCATGGGTGATGTGGATGCACTTCTTGCGCAGAAGAAGCAGATCGCAGATTTTTCACTTGCAGCGGGAATTGTTGCAGCGGACAATATCGACGATCTGCGAAAAATTGCCGATATGCTGCTCGATCGTTTGGGAAATGGCATCGTCGTGCTCGCCGCTGCACACGAAGGAAAGGTCAGTCTTGTTGCAAAGGCAAGCGATGAAGCTGTGGCGAAGGGGGCTCATGCGGGCAATATTGTCAAGGCGGCAGCAAAGGTTGTTGGCGGCGGTGGCGGTGGACGCAAGGAGATGGCGCAAGCGGGCGGCAAGGAGCCTGCCAAGATGCCTGCGGCGTTGCAGGAAGCCGAAAAGGTCCTCGTTGAGCAGCTTGCGTAAGGATTGTTTGCGGCAGGCGTAAGGAATATATGCTGCGTTTATGGCATATCGATCAATGCCGGTGTATGAGGGAAGCCCTTTTGAAACGAGATGATTTCCGTGGAAGTTGATATCACGAAAAAGGCAGTCAGGTTTTTGCAGGTCGGATTGCTCAGCTTATTGATTCTTGCAGCTTTTGCCATTGGAGGTATCTGGCTCTACCAGCGCTCGCACAATCTGGTGACGTTAGAGGATGTGCAGGTGAAAAGTGCGCTTGTTCCTGTAAAGGCGAAGGCAGATGGCACGATATCCGAAATCTTGGTCGCAGACGGCGCGCATGTGGAGGCGGGAGATGTCATCGCTCATATCAAGCTCGATGTCAGCGATGAAGATATCGCACAGCTGCAGCAAAACGTTGACTTGGCGAAAACGAGTCTGGAGAATCTCAAAAAGGGCATCACCTTCGCGCAGCCTGCAGCGAACGAGGCAGCCAGTGCTTCTCCTGATGCGGAGGCGGCTCGCAAGCACATGGAACGCATGAACGAGCTATATGCGCTAGGCGCCGTCAGTGCGGTAAAGCGTGATGAAGCTGAAGCCGCCTATCAGTCTGCTGTCGCTGCAAGTCAAGCGCATGCCTCATCGACAAATTACCGAACCGTTGTGCGACCTGCTTCAGCAGAGCAGATCAAGCAGGCGGAACTCTTCTTGAAGCAAGCGGAAATTGCTTTGGCGAAGGCGCAGCAGGAAAGGTCGGGGACGGATATCGTCGCCCCCGTTGCCGGTACGCTCTACCTTGCAGAGGATAGTGCTGCCGAAGGCAGGGTCGGTGCGGGGCAAACCTTTGCCAACATCGGCAATGCTGAAGATTTGTGGCTGGAAACTGTCTTGGACGCGAGCTGGAAAACCAAGGTGCGATTGGGGCAGTTTGCTTCCTACCGCTTGGGCGAACGCGATGTGCAGGGCACGGTGCAGGATATAGAAGAGCTCGGAATCGAGGGGGAACAGTCGCCGGCAAAGATTCAGGTGCGCATCTCTCTTCCCAGGGAAGCGTCTGAAGGAATACAGCCAGGAACGAAAGTGTGCGTGCGATTGTCGCCTTGATGGATGAATGGAGAAGAGGGATGTTTTGCGGATATTGTTGACGAATGATGACGGCATAGAAGCTGCGGGGATCGAGGCTCTCGTGCGTGTGCTTTCGCCGCACCATACGGTCGTTGTGGCTGCTCCTGCATTTGAACAAAGCGGCATGTCCCACGCGATCACGGTCAAGCGGTGCATCCGTCTTGACCGCTTCCGCCCGTTGGAAGAACGATACGGCGTGGCAGCGTATCGCATCGAGGGCACACCTGCGGACTGTGTGAAACTTTACCTCGAGGCAATTTCTTCCGATATATATCCGGAGTATGTGATTTCCGGCATCAATCACGGAGCGAACTTAGGAACGGACGTGCTTTATTCTGGTACGGCCAATGCGGCGATGGAGGCGTACTTGCACGGAATCACAGCGACTGCCGTATCCATTGATATGGAGTCTGAAATCTCTTATGATACGGCGGCCAAGCTCATGAGCGAAAATCTTTTCACGCTCTTTTATGAAGAGGGGAAAGCGAATTTCTACAATGTGAATTTTCCCAAGAAGTTCATTGATGGTGAGCCGCAATTCATCTTTACGCAGCTTGGTCGTCGCGATTACATCAACGCTTTTCAAAAGATGGAAGGTGAGGATGGGAAGGAATGTTACTTCCTTGGCGGAGAGATTCTCGACGAGGGAAACAGTGAAGCGACGGACATCGTTGCCACCGGTCGTGGATACATCTCCGTCACGCCTCTACAGACAGATCTTACGGATTATCTTTACTTGGAGAAGCTTCTGCGCTGAGAGCGCTGTTTTGCAGAAAATGATTTTTAGGAGGAACAACACAGATGGAATCAATGATCAAAGACATCAAGCTTGCACCGTCCGGACATGAAAAGATCAACTGGGTTAAGAATTTCATGCCTGTCATGGAGGCCGTCAACAAGGAATTCTCTGTGACGAAGCCTTTTGCTGGAAAGAAGATCGTCATCACGCTTCACCTTGAAGCAAAGACGGCATATCTGGCTCTTATCATGAAAAATGCTGGAGCGGAAGTCGCCATCACGGGCAGCAATCCGCTGTCCACGCAGGATGATATCGCAGCAGCGCTTGTCGAGGATGGACTCCATGTCTTCGCCACACACGGTTGCAGTGACGAGGAATATGAAGAATACATCAACAAGGCACTCGACCTCAAGCCCGATATCATCATTGACGACGGCGGCGATCTCGTAAACATCCTGCACACGAAGCGCCGTGAGCTTCTGCCGAACATTCTTGGCGGATCTGAAGAAACGACGACAGGCGTGCATCGCCTGCATTCGCTCGCTCGTGCGGGAAAGCTTGAATTTCCAATGATTGCGGCGAACGATGCCTACTGCAAGTATTTGTTTGATAATCGCTATGGTACGGGACAGTCGACTTGGGATGGCATCATGCGCACAACGAATCTCGTCATTGCCGGCAAGACTGTTGTCATCGCTGGATATGGTTGGTGCGGCAAAGGCGGCGCCATGCGCGCGCAAGGTCTCGGTGCGAACGTTGTCATCACGGAGGTTGATCCCATAAAGGCGATTGAGGCCGTGTTCGATGGCTTCCGCGTCATGCCCATGGATGAAGCAGCGCGTATCGGCGACATCTTCCTGACCCTGACGGGTGACAAAGATGTCATCCGCAAGCATCATTACGAAGTCATGAAAGATGGCGCCATGATGGCGAACTCTGGGCATTTCGATGTCGAAATCAATATCCCTGAGCTCGAAGAAATCTCCGTGTCGCGCCGTACAGTACGTGAGAACATCGAAGAATTCAAACAGAAGGATGGTCGGAAGCTGTACCTTCTCGCTGAAGGTCGTCTCGTGAATCTCGCAGCAGGTGATGGACATCCGGCGGAAATCATGGATCTTTCCTTCGGCGTGCAGTTCTTTTCGGCGCTTCATATCTTGAATCATCATGCAGAGCTTGAAAAGAAGGTTTATCTTATGCCTGATGAAATCAATACGAAGATTGCTGAGCTTAAACTCAAGGCTTCGGGTGTCGCCATCGATCATTTGACGGACGAACAGAAGGCGTATCTCGGACTCGCTTAAAAGAGGTGCAGGATATGAAGGTTCTGATTTCCCACGCGCATATCCTTCGAGCGGATGGTTCTGTACAAGAAGGAAGCATTGCAATCGAGGGCAGCAAGATTGCAGCAATCGGTGATATTCCTGCTTCGTGGCAGCCAGAGCGAACGATCGACGCGAAGGATAAGTTCGCCGTCCCGGGCTTTGTCAATGCTCATACACATGCTTCTATGACGCTTCTCAGAAGCTATGCTGACGACATGAAGCTCATGGACTGGCTGCAGCAGAAAATTTGGCCGATCGAGGCAAAGATGAAGAATGAGGATGTTTACTGGGGTGCAATGCTTGCCGCAATGGAGATGATTCAAAGCGGCACGACGACTTTTGCTGATATGTACGGACCGGATATGGAAAAGGTAGCCGAAGTCGTCGAAAAGTCCGGCCTGCGTGCTGTGCTCTCACGTGGCTTGATCGGCGTAGCTCCTGATGCTGCGGAAAAACTCGAGGAGAATGTGACGCTTTTCAAGAATTGGCATGAAAAAGCTGACGGGCGCATCACCGTGATGTTCGGACCGCACGCGCTCTATACATGCCCGCCTGATTATCTGCGCAAGGTAGCGGAAACAGCGAAGTCATTGGGAGCGGAAATCCACATCCACATGTCAGAGACGAAAGGGGAAGTGGAAGATTGCCTGAAGCAGTACGGCAAGCGTCCCTTCGCGCACGTCGCTGCCACGGGCCTCTTTGACAATGGCACATTAGCTGCGCATTGCGTGCACCTTGACGATGAAGATATCGACATCATCAAGAGATACGGCATTCGTGTCGCACATAATCCTGGCAGCAATATGAAACTGGCGAGCGGAATCGCTCCCGTGCCTAGACTTTTGTCGGAAGGCGTCTGCGTCGCGCTTGGCACGGACGGTGCATCGAGCAACAACAACCTCGATATGCTCGAAGAGATCAATCTTGCTGCTACGCTGCATAAAGTGGCAAATTATGACCCTGAAGCTGTACCGGCAGGGGAAGCGTTGCGCATGGGGACGATGTATGGAGCAAAGGCTGTCGGTCTGTCTAGTGTTGGAGTCTTGAAAGAAGGCTGCAAAGCCGACCTCGTTCTTTTTGACATGAACAGCCCTGCGTGGACGCCACGTCACGATCCTGTATCGTTGCTTGTCTATTCCGCTAATGCCTCTTCGGCTGATACTGTCATCGTCGATGGTCGCATCCTTATGGAGAAGCGCGAGCTTCTGACCCTCGATGAAGAGCGCATCATGTTTGAAACGAAGCGTCGTGTGAAGCATCTTCTTGCACATTGATTCATCTGCAGGAGACTTTCTCTGCAGGAAAGTTGCTTTTTGTTCTTGCAGCAGCCCCTCGTGGGCTGCTGCGATTTTAGATAGGTGATGTCGTTTTGAAAAAGAGAGTTTCCAATAACGGCAGAGGAAACAGCAAGAGAAAAGCTCGCACAAAAAATAAAAAAGCGCCGATGGCAGCGGATGCACCGAAGGGCAGACGCTATGAGATCATCGGGCTTCTGCTTCTTGCTGTGGGACTCATATCCATCGGCGGACTACTTGATTGGAATGTCGGCTTCATTGGTCTTTACTTTGCTAAATTTCTTCGTTATCTTTTCGGTTTGGGCGCTTGGGTTGCCTCCGGCGTCATCTTGCTCATCGGTGCGCAGTATGTGACGAGGCATCGGGGAATTGTTTATTCCACGCATTTTTTTGGCCTCGTAGGACTTTTCATCTCTCTTCTTGCCATTCTTCACCATTTTCTCGTGCCGATCGGGGCGGAGATTTTGCCTGAATATCTGCCGGGAGCAGGCGGCCTTCTTGGTGGAGGGTTGCTCTTCCTCATCCGCAAATTTTTCGGTGCGACGGGATCCATCATCCTTTTGTGTACAGGTATGGTCGTCGCCGTGCTGCTTTCTACGACATGGTCCCTCGCTGTAGGAATGTTGCGCACAAAGCGACAAGCGAGCGCGGGAATCGTCAAAGCGAAGGATACATTTGCTGTCGCCCAACAGAAGGTGACGCAGGCAGAAAATATTTTTGAAGAACGTGTACGCGAAAAGTTCAAAAGTTCTTTTTACAATCAGGACAAGGATGAATCCTTCGACCAAGTGTTTGCGTCGGGAAATGGAAATGCCGCACTTGGTGAAGAGATGCAGACGCAGACTTTTCCCGATTTTGCCGTACAAGAAGCGTCTGTCGTGGCGCGAACGCAGGAGGAAGCGGAGTTCCTTGCAGCTCTTGAACCTGTTGTTGTAAACGAAGAATCGACAGCTTCTGGTGTCATCGAAACGCATACGATGGAAGAATCGATGCCGGAAAACGAGGCGGAGGAAGTGCGGCCGACTTTTTCCATTGAATATGCTTCCGATGAGGCAGAGGATGTGTCGGCGATCGTTGCAGAACCACCGCCGGAAATTCCTGATGACTTTGATGTCGTTCCCTTGCCGGCAGATGTGCCCATGGCGACGGAGGTTCAGGATAAGCGTCTTGCTATGATGCAGTCGACAGCTTCCACACAGGCGATGATGGCGACCTTGCCGCAAGAGAGGCCGCAAGAGGCTGTCACACTGCAGACAGAGATGCCGTCTCAGGAAAATTCGACCATATCGCCGTCGCCTCCCCCTGCATCGCAAGCAGATGCGCGGGGCGAAGCTGGGGTTCAGCCGATGGAGCGCCCGTATCAACTGCCCAAAGTGGAAGAAATACTCACCGCAGAGTCGAAAAAGAAGAATATCGAGTTGGAGCAGGAAATTGCTGAAAACGCACAAACTTTGTCACAAACCTTGGAAAACTTCAAGGTCAAAGCAAAGATCATCAATGCGTGTCATGGACCTGCCGTCACGCGCTATGAGCTTGAACCAGCGCCGGGCGTCAAGGTCAGCAAGATCACAAGTCTCTCCGACGATCTGGCGTTGAGTCTCGCGGCCTTCTCTGTGCGCATAGAACCGATCCCAGGCAAGGCGGCCATCGGCATTGAAGTGCCAAACAAAGAGCTGGAAGGGATTCGTCTGCGCGAAGTCTTGGAAAAGCCTGCCTTCGCAGCTGCGAAATCCAAGCTTACCGTTGGCCTAGGGGTCGACATCGGTGGACAGGGCATCTTTGCCGATTTAGCCAAGATGCCGCATCTTCTCGTTGCCGGCGCCACTGGGTCAGGTAAGTCCGTCTGCATCAATACGCTCATCACGAGCGTTCTATTCAAGGCGAAGCCGGATGAAGTGAAATTTATCCTCATCGATCCCAAGATGGTAGAGCTTTCCAACTATAATGGTATACCGCATCTGATGGTTCCCGTCGTTACAGATGCAAAAAAAGCAGCTTCCGTCTTGAACTGGTCAGTGCAGGAGATGGAAAAACGCTATGCCAAGTTTGCTGATACGGGTGTGCGCGATATGGAGCGCTTCAATGCGGCAAAACCTGAAGAAAAGATGCCTGCCATCGTCATCATCATCGATGAGCTTGCCGATCTCATGATGGTTGCGCCTCACGATGTGGAAGACGCTATCTGTCGCCTCGCGCAGAAGGCGCGCGCGGCGGGTATACATCTCGTACTCGCGACGCAGCGTCCGTCCGTCGATGTCATCACTGGCATCATCAAGGCAAACATTCCTTCGCGTATATCGTTTGCTGTTTCCTCCCAGATCGATTCGCGCACAATCCTGGATATGAGCGGTGCAGAAAAACTCTTGGGCAAGGGCGACATGCTCTTTTATCCCGTTGGTTCGGCGAAGCCGCAGCGCGTACAGGGCGCTTTCGTCAGTGATGAAGAGGTTGAAAGGCTTCTTGATTTCATCCGCAGTCAGGGGCAGCAGATGGAGGAAAACCAAGAGATCATCGAGTATACGGAGAATGCTGCCATGGAGAGCGAAGAAGGCAAAAAAGATATGGCAAAGGACAAAATGGATGAACTTCTCGGTGAAGCGATTGAACTCGTCATGAACTCAGGGCAGGCATCGACATCGAGCATACAGAGACGTTTCCGCATTGGCTACACACGCGCCGCTCGCCTGATCGATACGATGGAGGAGATGAAGATCATCGGCCCGAGTCTTGGCAGCAAGCCGCGCGAAATCCTTGTGTCTTCGGAAGAAGCTGAGGCAGCTTTGAGGAAGATCAGCTAGCAGGTTTCTGCACTAGAAAAAGCCCCATGATCGCTCTGCACAGTCATGGGGCTTTTTCTTATTTTCGCAGCAGATCAAGGCGTCGGTTGATGATCTCTGCCATGAGCATCTTGCCGCGAATATCAGGGTGAAGACCGTCTACGGACAGTTCCGGAGCCATGGCCGTATGATTTGTGTCATAAAAGTAAGGCTCCAGATCGATGTGATACTTCTGATTGCGTATGTAGGAATTGACCTGTGCGAGTTTTTGTCTCCACATGGGATCGGTTTCTGTATGGAAAGCATTGCGGATGTTTTTTGGATTGATGGGCATGAGCGTGAGGAAGATCGGTCGGATGTCGTTTGCCTCGCATTTCTTTTTGATGGCATCGAGATCGGCGATGATCTGATCGGCGCTGATCTCTTCGGCGCGCAGACTGTTCGATCCCGTGAGTATCAGGAGATTGTAGGGATGGAAGTAGAGGACATCCTTTTCAAAGCGGAGCATTGATGTATGCGCCGTATCGCCGCTGCGTCCGATGTTGATTGCAGGAAAATCGAGATAGGTTGTGAAGCTGTATTCAAGATCGATAGGGGAAAACGACAAGGCTCCGCCGCCGTGCGTGATGCTGTCGCCAAAAGCGGCAGCGAAAATACGGCTGTTCTTTTCTTTGACGGTAAAATTCTCTAAATCTGAATATGTGCCGATCGTATTGCCGTTTTCGTCAATTGCGCGTACACGCCAGTAATATTCTCCAGCATAAGGACGTGGATATTCATCGTAACAACTGAAGACTCCTTCGACTTTCTGCGCCCATTGACGATTTTTAGCAGGCATGGTATTGTTTTCTTCCTCTGTGAGCAGCGGATTGACCATGAGCTCTACCTCGTACTTTTCACATCCATTCAACGGAATCCACTGGTACACGGGATAGATGGGTTCTGCCGCGTTCGGCATCTGATCAAAGTTGTTGATCAAGGGTCTGGTCGGCAATGGCTCCTTTGCATCGATATAAATCGGTTCCGCATCGGAGAATTCGCCGATTGTTTCATGATGAAAGCCGAGGGCGCGCACACGCCAGTACAAGGTGCTTGTTTCGCCGATTACGAAAGGGGTGAGATCGACTTGGTAGCCATTGGTAAAAATCTGCCTTGTGCTGTAGAGATGATTCTTGCGCGACAATACCGTGCCGCCTTCGTCATCTGGTTCATCCGAGAGAATTTCCAATTCATAGCAAACGGCACCTGGAATCGTGTGCCAGACGAGGAATGGTTTACGGCTTGCGGGATGGCTTTTCGTGTACTTGAATATGGAACGTGGTCGTAACGGTTCTTTGAAATTTGGATTTTCCACGACGTTGGAAGGAGGTGTGAGCTGTCCGAACATGCCGAATGCCGTGATTCGGTAATACATGGGGATCGGTGTCGCTGGCATATCGTAGGAGGCCTTGAACGTGAAATCAGATGCAAAGGCATGGTACTCCGGCTCACCTTCGACAAGCCCTGTCGTCTTGGAAAGTGCCTCGATGCGATAAAAGCATGGATAAGGCAGCCTTTTCCATGAAATCACAATGCGGTCGCCCCTGTTCTCAAAAATCGGATTGAAGGGTATGCCGCGCAACCCGAGCACGTCTGTTTTTTCCGTCAGAAATATGCAGAGGAACGTAAAGAACAAGATGACGAGGGTAAATAAAAGAAATTTTTTCATAAACAGCACCATAAAAAGGAAATAGAGGTTATAATGATAACTAACTCATCAGTTTACCATGAAACCCCGAGAAGTCAAGCCCGAAGGGCGCAGACTGATCGGCTAGGTTTCTGTAAGGGCGGCGCACAATGTCCACGAAGTGGACGTTTGTGCGTGTAGCTTACCATGAAACCCCGAGAAGTCAAGCCGAAGGCGCAGGCTGATCGGCTAGGTTT
>ERZ773197.446-NODE-446-length-32815-cov-4.682662_pt1 | contig 32815 bp, 39 predicted proteins | sample MGYA00580999_ERZ773197 | MGnify/ENA primary metagenome ERZ773197 (study PRJEB29015, sample SAMEA2738166) | human oral metagenome | biome: human oral; feature: human-associated habitat; material: saliva | place: China | collected 2185 ...
ACTCCATCGCGGGCACCTTCCGCGTCGATGCGGGCAGCATCGTCATCGCGGGCACGGACATCACGAAATGGCCTGAACACAAACGCGCCAAGTACATCGGCCGCGTCTTCCAAGACCCCATGATGGGCACGGCGGCAGGCATGATGATCGAAGAGAACCTCGCCATTGCGGCGCGCCGCGGCAATGCACCGCGCCTGCGCTGGAGCTTCTCCAAGGCGCAGCGCGAGCACTTCAAGGAGCTGCTGGCAGGACTCAACCTTGGACTGGAAGACCGCCTCGAATCCAAGGTCGGGCTGCTCTCGGGCGGCCAGCGCCAAGCTCTGACCCTCCTCATGGCGACGATGGCCTCCCCGAAGCTCCTGCTCCTCGACGAGCACACGGCTGCTCTCGATCCCAAGACGGCGGAAAAAGTCCTCGACATCACGAAGGACATCGTAGAAAAGCGCCGCCTGACAACGCTCATGATCACGCACAACATGAAGGACGCGCTGCGTCTCGGCAACCGACTCATCATGATGCACGAGGGCAAGATCCTCGTCGACGTCAAGGGCGAAGAAAAATCGCGCCTCGCGGTGCGCGACCTGCTCGCCCTCTTCGAAAAGGCTGCGGGCAACGAGCTGGCAAACGACAGCCTGCTGCTGTCGTAGGCGCGTCAGCCAGATCATCGCTTTCCATACGGCTTTCGATGAGACCTCTCCTCCTGTGGAGAGGTCTCTATTTTCTCTTAATAAAATAGGTATTTTGTCTCAAGGAATTTTGGGACAAATACCCGAAAAGGAAGAGCAAGATACCGAGATATTTTCGTATCTCGGCTCGCTTGGATGTCGTTGCCTGCAAAATGACATCACCGTGTTCACTATCCGTATCACGAGGAAGCGCCGACTTTAATGAAGCTTGTCAAAGCGGCGCTGATTTCGGTCGTGCTTCCTCAAAGAAAAGAGGGTTTCTTTCAATGAATTTGCAAACAAAAAGCGTGCTCGCGTTCAACGTCTGCATCGTCTTTGCCTGCGTCGTCATGGGACTGCTCGTATAAGCGCGCAAATAGTTCTGGAAAACTTATCATTTAGTTCTGGAAAAATTAGATTCCATGTTATCCACAGAAACCGAGGGGACGATACGTTTCATATCGTCCCCTCGGTTTTATCTTTTTCTTTACCATACAGGCGTTCCATTCCCGCTCGCGTGATGAGCCACACTCCTCCGGATTTCCTGCATTCATTCGATGTCAGCCTGGGGGGTCGCCCTTGGACCCCCGTGCAAAGATGCTTGATGGCGACGTGGCTCTTTCCCCATCGATCGGCGGCTTCTTGTGCAGACATCACATCAATAAACCTCAACGGAATCTCATGGCCATCCATGCTCCAACGACACCTCCTGAAATGAACGATTTCACATTTCTCCAATCCCAGTCAAGCAGTATAACAAAAGCTATCACCGTACAAGCAAAAGCCCCATCAAGTAAATGCCTCCGCGTAATCTTCATTTGCTCTACTCCTTCCTTTATGATATGATTGAAAAAGACAGGGGCTTACGCCCCTTGTCTTCCCCGCCCCTACCGTTTACGCTTGCGAGGCTTCTTACGGCGGGGCGGTTTCTTTTTCTTCGGCTCCTCCTTATCTTTAGAGCCCATTCGTATTTGAACGAGCACCAAGATTGTTGTTATGAGCCATTCGACATCGCCTTTTTCGATGTCCACTTTCATCCCCCCTTTCTGTATTCATTATAACCTATATCGGTTATAATGTCAAATTTTTCAATATATAAAGGCTCAAAACACATAATTTTTTTGTGTTTTGAGCCTTTTTATATGCTTTTTAAGGTCCTTTATATGTCAATAAAAGAGCCTCTCGCACCTCTTCCACAGTGAATCCGAGCCGAATCATGTCGCTTGCCGGATCAATCCGCAACTCATACTGATGGCTAACGCGTCTCTCTTCCCCGTCATCGGTTACAAGGAAGGTCTCTACCCTATGTGTCGCATCTGTCACTCCATCTGCCTCATTGATTTCTCCAGTGTCAATCCATACCTTACTCTCATCCAACATCGCCTGCCAATATGGATGCCAAATTTCCTCAGGGTAGTTGTCTCGCATATAGATATAATCAAATTTACTGTTCATGTGTTTTGGTAGCTCTTTCACGTTATCCCTCCGTCATAAAATGATAATGATTAGCCCTACGTCTTTTTATGGCGCAAGAACCGCTATTATCCTTTGTCGTATGATCGTCATAACATCAGAATTTTCGCCGTCCAACGTCTCAGACGCGGCACGCGCCGCGCAATACGGATACCGAGCGCCCACAATCATGCTACTCACCCAACGGGGCGAGCAAGAGCCGCCACCACCCCAATAACCGGACACGAGAGCGTGGGCATACCCGTTGGTAGTCCAGCAGCTTTCTCGTCCCCATGTCCATACAACACCCGATCCATCTTCGACACCGAAATAAGATACGATGCGTGTGTCGCTCGTGTTTACGTGACCGCCCGTTGTTACAGGATCGGTAGCGCCTTTGATCGCAAGGCCTGTCGGTGTTCCAAATCCCGCAGCCGTGAGGGCATCATTGCTCGGCAGGTGTTGCGACTGTTTCGCCAGTGTCTCGATAAAATCACAATCGCTCCATGTCGGCGCACTGGTGCCGTCAGCGATTGTGCCGCCGTTCTTTGTCACAAGTTTTCGATCGTCCGCCGTCCCGGCGCTTGAAAGAAAATAGATTCCGATCCAACCGTGTCCCGGTATCCATGTCATTCCTTCTGGAGCTCCGCTTGGTCGATGTTTCACATCCCACACAGAAAACGGAATGATCTCTCCTTTTTTCCAGTTGCGCAGCCAATGATCCGCCGCCGGAACGCCGACATCCATGCACTCGCAGTGAAAGCCTCCGATCTTGCGGCTGTTCTCAGCCGTATAGCGGAGTGGTACCGTCGAATTTGCGGAAACCATCAAAATAGGAGTAACACCCTCGGCTGGTTGACATGCGTAAATATAAAAATCACGTCCGCCACGATTTTCTGCGACAGTAAAATCATACTCACAAACCCAGACGACATTACCATCGTTATAAGTCTGTCCCAACGTCTTTGGGAACTCCGGCTGCAAAGACGAGCTTTTCCCACTCGTCACACAACGATAATAATAGCCCGTCTTTGTCTCACTCGGATATACAACATCATCACGCGCGTAATCATGCTCCGGCTGCCATTTTGTCGCCTTGCTGTCAAATGCAGAATCAAGCGATATATCAAGCATTTTCTGTTCTTCGAGCAAGAATCCGCGTTTCCCAATGTTTAGCCATAAACGATTAGGTGTCGCGATAACTGTCTTATTGTAAAAATAAAACGGAACATCCCGCTCATAGTATGCGGGCGCATTCACTCCGGCCGTGATATTCTGTTCAAGGCTTTTTGCGAGACTGCTATCAAGCTGCGCCGTTCCGACAGCGCCATCAGCAATGACCTTACTGGTCACGGATTTAAGCGCCATCTTCTTCGTCGTAACCGCTCCATCTTCAATGCCATCGGTAGGAATTTGCTTGCCGACTCCGTCGCTGTGGTCATGCTCGTTGATCATTTCGATCGCAGGGCCCGGTTTCGTTTCTTGTGTTAGTTTCGCCATGTCTAGTACCCCCTAATAACCGCCTTTTGTAGCAGGCCAGAAATCATATTACCCTCTGCATTCAAGATGCACATATCAACATATTCGTTAGTTTGCTCAATAATATTGCTGATTGCTTGCTGTCCATTCTCGTCCTGCGTGTACAGCGCCACCGATCGGACTTCTGCAAACTTCCGCTTGTATCGGATGCGTTTGCGTTCCGGTTTTAGAGGGATCTTCTCGATAATCTCCTCAATATCCGGAACATCAATCGTGACGCTTACACTGCGGACACCAACCGTGCCAATGCCGTCGACACTGCGCGGCAAGACTGCAATTTCGACGTAACGCCCCGTAAATTGAGCCTCTGATATATTTTTCCATGTTCCGTATATCACATTATCAAGGCTCGTGCGGTATCGTATTTCTACATATCCTGTGCCTCGGGTCTCATAGTCCACAACAACACCGCTAAAGAGTTGTTTCGCATATTCCGGCTGCATCGGTGTCAGGTGTACGCCGAAAATATCCGCAAAGTGCGTAAAATCAGCTAGTTTTTCGACGCTTAGGATGTGGATCGTCCCATCAGCCCGCACATAATAACAAGAAGAATCAATGATGTTCTCGCCAAGGTCAATCGCAGGAAGTAGGATTTCCGCATCTCCGTAGATAAAAACAGTGCCGCCAAAGATGTCCGAGAACCGCGCATACTCGCCGAGTCTTTGTATCTCCTCGATCCAATATCGCCCGTCAGATGCATGCCATAAATGCTGTTTTTCACATTCCGACAAATCCACCTTTCGCTCATACAGGATATTCTTACGCGGCAGATCGACAACGCTCACGATCGCGCGTCCGGCCTTTTTTGAGCAGTTTCCGCGCCCGTCGATTGCCTTGAGCCAAAAAGTAAGTGTGCCTTCGCCCGGTGCGCGAAATGTGTAGATATTGCTTGCAAAGCGATCGACAAGCGTCCCAGTCTCCCAGCTTGCGCCGTATCGAAGCTCGTATTTATAATAGATGTTGCTCGTACTGTTGATGCTCATTGCAAGTGTTGCGATCAAACTCTCTCCGTTTTGCACAACGGTAAATTCCGGCTGCTCAATCGCATCCGCCCCGCGAATAGTGAAAATATACGGCTCAACGTCCGCAAGGCTCTGTTCCGCATTGCCGAAGATGTTAAATGACGTGAATTTGAGATAGAAACGTTTCCCAATATCTTCTGCGCGGTATTTGTACCGCACAACTGCATCATCAACACGGACAAACTTACTGTCGATTGGATGTGCCTTGATCTCTGTTCCGTATACGCCGCGGCGCAGGTTGGTCAGCTTATATTGATAGGGGGCAATTAGTTCTGCATTTTGGTAGGCAATCAGCTCGCCATCGACCCAGCACAGAGTATTATGATTGTCCGCGTCCTCCTCTGTCGCAGTCAGAAGCTCTGCGCTGCTCATTGATACATCAACCACAAGCGCGTTATTGGTATCGTGACTATATCCGTGTTGGAGTGGCTCCAGTAAAAACCCGTGCCGCGCAGGCTGCTCGATCGTACCGATGCGCTTGTAGGTGTTTCCATCATAGCTTGCCCAGATATTTGCGCCGCTCCACGTATTCTTTTTCCCGGACGCAGCCATGCAGATCGTCATTGCCTCCGCAACTTGCGGCGGAGGCTCAAACAGAACAGGCGGGTTAATATCAGGCGGGGCAGAGTTATAATCCATCTTCGGTCGCTGTGCCGCCTGCGTTGTGTAGGCCGTCGGGCTATTGATACCGTCCGGACAATCCTCTGCGGTGATTTTAAGGTTGAGTTCCTCGTCTTCCTCGATCGTAAGGATGCGCACAGGATGACGGTCAAGCCCTAGAATTTCGTCGGTAAGTGTTACTACATCCATCGGGTCAAGGAGACAATGCCGCCACGAAAGCGTAAATTCGTACTGTGCAGCAATGTACAGTTTGCGTTGGAGGATTGCTTGTGCCGCGAATGTCGCAACATCCGGCTCCGTGATAAAGTGCATCTCGATACTGTCGGCTGTGCGGATGCCGCGTTGACTGATGTCTGCATCGTCCGTCGCCTTAATCGGCTCGACATTGTAATCATTCTTGCGGTTGAGTATCTCGACGGGTTGCACGTTGTAGCGGTCGGTCGTTAGATTCGGTTTGATCGTGATCGGCGTCTCACCCTCGGTGTAGACGAGATCATCGTGTGTGATGTCGTAGAGCGGCGCTTTTGGAGGAATGTAGGTTGCGCCGTTTGCTGTCTGCTCTGCGAGACCATAGGGCACAATCTTGAGTTTTCCCTGCGACCATACAGGCGCAGCGTTCGCCGCCTCAAGGAGTGCGGCAATGAGTTCATGTGCCTCCTTCTGACTGTCATAGGCAGGCGAAAAATATACACCGTTGACAATACAGTAATCCTCGAACTGCGCTGTATCTGCAAGATATTTTGCCGGAAAACCAACGCCAATCTGCACATCAGAGAGGATGCCTCGAATAATGGAAATCGGGGCAGCATCCTGCTTCCCCGGAGCGAGGTCGCGTCCTGCGACCTCGTAGTTAAAAGACGGGACTGTCGCCGAATTAGAGAGCTCAAGGTTCGGGCTTGCGACGTAGCATGTCTGCGGATAACTGATTGCGCGATCAGGATGCGCTCCAGCCATCCACGCCCACGGGGCTTGATCAGGCGCCCCCGTATAAACAGACATCCGCAGCGCAGCGGGGCTCCCGTGAACCTCTTTGTTCTTCCAGACACGCTTAACGCCTTGCACCTCGCCCTCGCAGAGCGCAAAGATTGCAGCGACCTCATAGGTGTAAGTCGTATGAGACGAGGTGACACCACCGCCGCCCTTGCCTCCGCTTCGTGTCGTGGTCGTGTGGGGGATCGCCGTAAAGTCGATGTAGTCAATCATGTTGCCGGCAACACGCGCTGTCCCGAATACTACGGGGATCGCAATGCCGTAGGTGCTCTGCGAGATTGCAAGACTGCCGATGCGCGTGTCTGCCGTGCTGACTGTCCCGCCGCCCCCGAATATTCCGCCCATCTGATTTACCCCCAGTAGCTATAAATTCCGCTTTGCCTTTTCTGCATATCCCTGTCATCCCCATCAGCAAGGACAACGCCGAGGCCAAGATATGCGTGGATGATCTGTGGCCACGCGACAACAAGTGCACCATGACTGATACAACGCCCATAACGATAGACGATGACATCCCCCGGGAGCGGCGTATCGCGTTCCACTTTTTTGCAATATCGCGTCACCCATCCGAGATAGCGTTCTGCGCTGCGATGCAGGTGCCAGTCCATCGGATAGTATCCGACTTCGGTATCTGCAATCAATCCAACATTGATAAACGCCTGTAAGATCAGCATGCCGCAGTCCGTGCCGCCGCCCTTCACGCGCCCCGCGTGATGATACGGCGTTCCGAGCCACGTCAGAGCCTCAGCAACGAGCCACTCTCGTTCGCGCCGCTCTTTCGCATCCATCTCCAAACCTCCTCAATATGCCGTCTCGGGCACCGGGATAAACGGATAGCCACGAAACCGGGCAAGATTGGAAAAGCGAGCCTTGCAGCAGTGCATGCTCTTATCACAGGCCGGTAAGACATAAAACGTGTCTCCCGCAGCAGGAGGATAGTAAAACGGCAAAACGACCGTGATCGTGCTGCTCTCATTGCTGCGGATCGTACGAGTTACGCCGGTATTACGTCCGGACGTAAAAGTAATGCTCCCCTGTGCGAGATAGCCGTTATCGAGGGAGAGGCCCGACTGAATTGCGCTGCGCGTACCGCCTGTCGCCGTGCCTTGCTGCCGAAACGCATCCAGATCGACGCCACAGCTCATGTCTCCAAGCGTATAGATACACGGAGGATAATAGAGGTGCGTTGGGAATTTGACGTTAAGGAGTTCCGTCATCGATGCGACGGTCGCCTCGATCGTTATACCACCTGCACGCTCGATATTGAGCCTTCCGAGCCACCAGAGCAGCGCATAATCTGCATCAATGCGCCCCGAAAATATCGTGAACGGCTCCGGGGAAAAGAGGCGATGCAGCTCAAGTTCTGCATCCGCAAAACGCCCTGCAGCGATTGCCTGCATGATCGTCGTCTCATGGTCAAGACGAGCAGACGGCTCGACCGTGATTGTCAGGTGCATCTCGTCCACGCTCATATCATTGGTCTGCGTTGTTCCGTCGCGTTCGATCGCAAGCGGTGTATAGCAGTCATCGTCAACTGTGAGCACAATGTCTGCCGATGTATAGCGCAGTACCGTTCCATCTGTCAGCGTGATTTTATAGAGATCAGCAATATAGAATGTCTGCGATTCGATCAGCAGCCGTTTGAGGCGTTCGCTTGCTTGTTTCATGGCGCAAATACCTTCCTTGACGTAACGAACTCAACCGTCTTCGCTGACCAGAGCTTGAATGCGAAGTTTTGAAATTCGATTGAAGACTCTTTGAAACGGCAGCGGTAGTAAAAATTACCTGACCACGCGAGGCGTTTTCCCGCAGCGGGCGGTGCCGTGAATGAGACTGTACCGTCTCGTATCGTATAGCCACTCTCTTTTTGTACATCCCCGACATAGATAACCTCGTTTGCGGTATCATAGACAGGCTCAACGTAGTCGCCGACCGCACGACAGAGCTGGAAGGCCACAGTCTTTCCATCGCCGACGCCGAATACTTGACGCTCAGCAATGTGATCCGTCGGATCGCGATAAAGGAAATCGACCGCATTCCCACGGCAGGATAGGAAGAATCCGAGGAGCGTTTCAAGCTCGCCCTCGGCGCCAGCTCTTAGCACCTCATAGGAAAGAGAGAAATGCCAGCGCGGATAGGCGGAGAGGGATGCGGCAATGTCGACGCCGGACGGGCTGACTTTCGCGAGCGTGAAGAACTCCGGCATTTTCGTCACATCCCACGAGAGCCCGCGCAGTTCCGGAAAGATCGCATCCGCCACATCCATCACCCTTTCAAAATACCTCGATTAAATTTCCGATACTCCGCATTCAGGACTTTGACCATGAATTTCGCGTTATCTCGCATCTCCCTACGCACATCTGTATCTGTACGCCCTGTATGCACTGCGCTGTACGTTAGATTGATTTGCGGCGCTTGTCGCACTCCGCTTCCGGAAAGCAAGTCGCGCACACCGTCTGCCTGACCACTGGCAGCAGGCACAATCATCTCATCTTTATGCACCATCGCGAGCGTATCGGCAGGCAATCGCCACGCTCCAACATCAAACGATGGTATCCCGGTAAGACGCGGCGTCTTGTAATAGCTGTCTGGATTGCGACCAAGGTTAATACCAGGACCTGTACTCTCTGTTTTTGAGGATTTTCCACCGCCAAATAGTCCAGTGAGCGCCGAAAGCACGAGTAGGAGCGGTAACATTTGCAGCATCGAAGTGATGCTTGCCTGTATGGAAGCAGCGGATGCCTGCCCGGCAACTGCTGAGGATTGGACAATTGTTGCATCCTTTGCCGTTTCCATTGCAATCTGCGTCGTCGCCTTTTCCGTCGTTGCGGCAACTTGCATCTCCCCGCTCGTCTGCTCGACCATCATGCGCTGCATCGCGCCACTTTGCGCAGCTGCCGTGCGCGCTGCCTGTGTCGCCTGTTCTGCCGCAACGACAGTCATATCGGGACGGCTCTTTTGCTGCAAGAGTTTTCCGAAGGCTTTTTGTACGATATTGCCGGCAAGTCTGTCCGTGACCTGCTTCAAGATGCTGGACATCGTGGAGGATATAAGAGAGCGTATTCCTTCCATGACACTTTTTGAGCCCTTCGCTACATCCTGCATGATGGCGGACATCTCGCTGGCGAGTGTGTCGCGCACGCCCTTGAAGATCCCGACTTCCTTTTCCTTCTGCTTCTGCTGGATTTCCAGCAGCTTTTCCGTATGCTGCGCATAGAGCTCTTCCAGCGATTTAAGTGCCGCTATCGTCGTTTCTTCGTTTTTCGAGTTCAGCAGCATCTCGTTCATGTAAACTTCTCGGTCAAGCTCCGTCCGTGCCTCAGCATACTTGCGATAGGCATCGATCATCTTGTCAATGTCAATGGCGTTATCCGCCAGATCCTTTTGTGCGGCTTGCCGCTGTATATTATAGCGTTGTTCCTCGAACTCACGCTGTTTCAACAGCAGCTCTTCCTGCGCCATCGCACCGGCATCATACAGCCCTTCGAGGCGTTTTTCTTCCAGGGCAATGGAATCCAGCGCACGTGTGCGCTGGTAATCAAGGATTTTGTTCTGCACCGACCGCTCGTAATCCGCCAGCTGCTTTTCCGCATCCAGTACCTCTTTGAGCGATTCCTTGTACCAACTCGTCGCTTCGACCTTCTCCTTGTATGCTGCAAGCTGCTGCGTTTTTTCTTCCTCGGTCAAGCGCTGTACTGCCATAACAGCCTTCGCCCGAAATTCTACCTCTGCGTCAAGATTCGCACGCTTGATTTTGGCAAGTTCCGTCTGATAGGTCTGTTCGCTGATCCTGCCGCGGATGTGCTCGTTCTCAAGATCTGTTTCGCGCTCGTGAAGAGATTCTGCGAATGCATCCTTTTCTAATGCATAGAGGCCTATCTTGTAGTCCGTCGCCTCCTGTTCAGATTTTTCAACATTTTCCAGATACCTTTTGTACAGCGCTTCTTTCTCAGCCGCGCTGTATTCAGCGAGCTGCATCTGCTGTTCATAGAGCTTCTTTGCCTGCTCATAGGCGCTGTCGCCCTTTTCTGCAATTCCAGCATCTCCGCCGCCTCCACCGCCTCCACCGTCTCTGGCGTCTGCATCCATTTCAAAATCAGGCATCTCTTCATTCATGCTAACGTCGGTCGTATCATCGCCAAAGCCCATCGCACTTTTCAGCCCGCCCCAAAGTGATGTCCCTGCAGCTTTGAGAAAATCCAGTGCACCTTCCGGATCGGTGACTGCACCATAGATGGTTTGCCCTATTCCTTGGTAGGCGTCCATATAACCGATGCCAATGGTTTTTACCCCCTCTAGCATCCCCTTTGCATGATCAATCACGGCGTCAAAATCACCAGTCAAAGCAGAGGCGATCGTTTTGGCAAGGCTCATGAATACTTTGCCGATGCCGCTCATGATTTCGCCGACGCCCTTGGCAAAGTTATTCAAACCGTAAATAATGCCATCGCATGTGCCAGCCGTGGCCTCTTCGATGTTCGTGAATCCACTCGCCCAAACAGCGGCAAGTGCCAAAACGACAGCAATGCCAGCAGTCGCCGTCGCATAAAGGCTCAACAAAGCCACACGTCCAACGGCGATGACGCCCCGCATACCGACGAGCGATGCACAATACGATGCAATCGCCCGCACACCACCGACCTGATAGGCAAGTGACACGGCGACTATCGTGCTGCGCATCGCCGCCAGTCCTGCGCGTGCCGCTGCCATTGCAGCGGTCATTTTACCGTGAATCGCCGTGAAAAGTTGCCCGGTGACAATGTACTTCACGAGTTTGAGCGTACCATCGGCAAGTCCAACGACAAAGCCTCTGAGAGCAAGCGTACAAGTGACAATCGCATTCGGCATAGCCGTCATCATGACTCCAACACGAGCAAACGGTCCGCCAAAAGCCGTAACTGCTGCCGCCGTTGCTCCCCATCCAAGCGTTAATGCCGCAAGCGCGGCCACAAGACTCGTCGTTGTGATAATTGTGCTACGTGTTGCCGGATCAATGCGGTTAAAGGCTTGTAAAAGGGCAGTAATAGCCTTGGAAAATGCGGTTAGAACTGGCAGGACGCTGTTGCCAATCTGTATCTGCAGCGATTTGAGTGTCGCGTCCCACTGTCTTTGCGCCGTCACATACGATTTAAATGCGGAAACATTGTCGAATACGAGACCAAGGCTCTTGGCGTTCTGCCCCATCTTTTCCAAACCTGCACTGCCTTGATTCAGCAAGGGAATCATCGCGCGGCCTTCGCGCCCGAAAAGGCTCATGGCAAGAGCGCTCTTTTGCATTCCATCAGGCATTGATGCAAACCGATCGGCGACTTCGGCAACAATTTTCTCCGTCGGCATCAGTTTGCCATTAGCATCATGCACTTTGATACTGAAGCGATTAAACACATTGCCTGCACTATCCGTATTCTTTTCCAAACTATTGATGGAGCGAGAGAGAAAACCAATATTCTGCGTGAGCGTCGCTGTATCCATGCCAACCTGCGATGCCGCAAAGGCGAGCTCAGATGAAGCGGCAATGCTCATGCCGCTGGTACGCGCAAGACCGGCCAAGGCCTTTTCGTAGTCGATTGCGGCTTTCGTCGCACCGCCGAACATGCCGACGATCGCGAGCGATGCACCGCCAAGCATATTCTTCATGGTCGTGACCGAAGCCGTGATACCATTCATCGCATTCGATACCGAGGAGCGCAAATTTCCCATTGCACTCCTCGAACTGTTCTGCATCCGGGCGAAGGATTCGCCGACATGGCTTGTCATACTCGCCGTACTCTGCTTCATCTGTCCGAGTTTGTCGGTGAGCGTCTTCTGTACGGTGTCCATGCCGGCTACAAAATTCTCCGGCGATGCCGTAATCTTTACATCAATCTGATTGTCCGCCGCCATACCGCTCACCTCCCCGGCTCTGCCCTGTCAAAATCCCGCCCCAGCGCCATGGATGCCATGGGCTGCTCCGGCACATCATAATAACTTTCATCATAATAGCATTCCGCATTCGGACTGGATGCAGCTCCCACCGCATCGTCCTCCCCTGCCAATTTCATGCCAAAGTATTCACAAATCGCCGCCAGGCACACATGCGCAGGCGGCGATTTCTTCCACGCCTTTTTCAAAGCTTGATAACGTTTGAATGTCATATTGTGCCGGATGTAGTCGATTGTCCATCCCGTTGCGCAAGCGATTTCCGCATAAATTGCCGCAAAATCTATGCTTTCGCAGCGGGCAGCGCTTCCCCCGTCTTGCCTGGCACCCCCTGCTCAAAGCCGCTTTCGCCGAGCACTGATTGAAAAAGAGGCACCGCCGTGCGAATGTCAATCATTTCTTTGAACTCATCCAGCGAGATATCCGGATAATTGCGGCTGAACGCAAGGTACAAAAGTTTGGACAAACGGCCAATCACCTTGAGTGCATCAGCGTCGGGCGTCTTCTGAAGTTCCTCGATCTCCGCAGCATTCGCCTCAAGTTGTGCGAGACTCAATCCCGGCAGGATGTACGTCTTTCCGCGAATAACGATCTCCATTCCCTCGTAATATGCCTGATTTTCCATGTGCCTCTCCCTCCTTTATTCCAACATGCTAAGGTCGCCGACACGGTTTGCATCGTCCGCCATCGCCGCAAAGTCAAACTCCGGAATGGAGAAATCTTCAAGCTTCGTCGAAATGAGCGAAAGCTTCGAGCTTGTGCAGGCATTGAGGATGAGCGTCGTCTGCTTGCCGGAAAAGCGCCCGTTGAAGATCGCCTTGAAGGTCGGCGCTTCGCCCATGAGCTGATTGTTGATGGTGATCCGGCTGCCGTTCTTCTTATCCTGATAGAGATACGAAATGTATACGATTTTCTCTTTCATGGCGGCGTTGAACGTATATTTCCCCGTCTTTTCGTCCACCGCATACTCATTCTCGCCCGGCGTATCCTTCACGCGTTCCAGCGTTTTTCCTGCGTAGTTTACAACGCCAAGGTTTTCCAAAAATGCAGCATTCGATTCCAACGTAGGTGTAACGGTAAACGCCGTTTTGTCCACCGTATGTTCCTTGTTAAATATGGCAAGGTTCTGCCCCGGCTGCACTGCCTCGTTGAAATAGAGGTCATTGTAGGTATTCATGTTGATTTTCGCAAATTTTGCCTTGCCCGTGATTTTCTGTTGTCCGCGTGCCGCCGCTTCAGAAAACTGGTATTGTCCGAACAGCTCCTTCGTCGAGCCGGAAAACTCAATGCTGACTTCTTGCAGCGTGCCAAGTACGCGCGGTGTCGGGATCTCGATCTTCGGGATCGCGACCATCATGCCCGCCCCAAAATTATATTGTGCCATAGTATCTTCCTCCTTCTAATCTTCTGCCAGTATCACCAGCGGAATAATGGCGACTGACTGAGTGCCAAGCACACCCGCATCGGTTTCAATCTGTCCTTCGATGCGGCAGTCAAGTACAAGCCCGTCGAGCGTCTGCATTGTCTCGCCGAGTTCCCGACGAGGACGCATCGCAGCGGCGATCTTATCGACGATGCGGTTCATCCGCTCCGCTGTTACGGCATCCGCATCACCTTCCGACGACGTATAGACGTAAACATCAACCTTAAGCGTCCAAACCGCACGCATACGGTCAAGCTGCTCACCGCTCTGCGCAAAGTACACGGCAGGCTGCTCTGTTGTCGGCACGTCTGTCCAATGCTTGAGGCTGCGGCTCCATGTATGCACATCATCGCCGACATGATTCTTGAGCCATGCAAACACGCCGCCATAGATTCTTTCTCGGTTCATTTCAGCACCTCGTTCACGGCTGCCGCCAGCTCCGTCATAATCTCGCTTCCCTGATCTTCCATCGCCGAACGCAGGAACGATCTTACTGGATAGTTGACTTGCCTTGTATGCGCACTCACCGTGACCTTTTTAGGAGTTTTCAAAGCTCTTCCAAAAGCCTTTTTCTGTGTGCGCAAATGCTCGCGCACCGTTTGCGTACCGGCAAAACCGTATTCATGCACCGCCGCGTATTCGACATTGGTTCCAACGCGCCCGATGATTGCACTGCCTTCGCGCGTGACTTCCTGATGGATGCTACCGCGCAAGTTATTCGTCCGAAAGCGCAGGACTTGTCCCGAGAGCTTATGCCGCACAACATGTGCCTGCAGCTTCACCGTGATTCTGCCCATGCTCTCTGTAATCTTTCCGTCGATGGCGTTGCCAGCGCGAGCAAACTTCTCACGCACCGTCTCGCCACCGATAATTTGCGCCTCGATGCTCATGGCGTTACCCTCTTGTATCGTGTAACGACAGCGCGCCCGAACTCACTCAAGTCTTTCTGCGAGTAGGCGACCGTTTGCCCCCCGAGGTCTTTTGATACTTCGCCGAGCCTACTTTTCTCCTTGTATCGCAGGGCGGCAAGTTCGAGGCACGCGAAACGGATATCGTCCGGGATCCCCAGTAGCCCTTTCGTGTAGTTATAATCATGGTCCAATCCCTCACGTCGATTCATTTCCCCGAGCAGGAAGGCGGACGCTGCCTGGATGAGCAGCGTCAAAAAAGCATCGTCCGCATCCCGCGTGAGGGAAAGATATGATTTCAGCTCATCAAGAGTTATGAGCTCATGCCTCGCCATCGCCGGTCTCCTGCTTTTCCTCTGGTGCAGGTTTCGGCTCCTTTTCCTCGTCCTTGTCCTGCTTTTGCTTGCCCTTCGTTCCCTTGCCCTTTCCGGCATCTTCCTGCTTCACCAGCACACGAGCACGAGCCTCATCTTCGCTCGCCGCTTCCATACCGTACTTTTCTCCCTCGGACAAGCTCAGAGGGACTTCAATGAATCCCTCTTCTGCAGCATAGATTCTGCCCTCAAGCGAGATTTCAACAATCCCGTTCGCTCGAAGCAGCATTTATCATCCCCCCTTATGCATTCTGGATATTCGTGATCACGCCAAAAGCAAACGGCGCATAGAGCGCAAGCGCCTCCGTTGCATAGACACCATATTCGTACTTGCGCGTTTTGCGCGGCCATTCCGTCTGGAAGTAATCCTGCTGGCAGCGCACCTCGGCGATATTGGCCACATTACTGACCGGGTACGGCATCGCCGTCGAACGGAACAGGATGCTGCCGGGCGGCATGTTGGGATGGAGCACGATGCGTGCCAGAGTGCCGCCGTTCATTGTGTACTTGTTAAGGTACGAGCCGACAGCCGTTCCGGCCGAAAGCGTCGCGACATTGCTCGGATTTGCGTCAAAATTGAAGCGGATAAGATTGCTGCCGCCGTTTTCGAGCACCTTCTGCGTGATGCTCTGCAGCTCTTGTGCGCTGACATAAATCTCATCGGGCGAGGCGTTGTAATTTTCCCAGAACCAGCGGAACGCCTCATCGATCTCCACGATGCCGGCCGCCTTGTCCGCCGTCAGCCCTGTTGCCGCAGGAAGCGCCTTGAAATCCCCGCCATGCTTGAGCACTTGTGTCAGATAGCCGTCAATGACGAGTTCGTTCACCGACCAGTCTTCTGCCGGCAGTGCGCTCGCCTGCTGTGTGCCCGTTGCCGCTGCCGTGATGGTGACACTGCCCGCCGTCGTGATCGCACCGAGCTTTTCCGCATTTTCCGCGCCCCAGAACCAGGCATAGGCAAATGCGCCCTGCATCGGAGCAACCGTCGCCAGGATGCTGTTCGCCGCCCCTGCTCCGGTCGTGACCGAAACTGCATCCGACTTCTGCGCCGCGCCGCCGCCATAAACATCCTTCGAGCCATCGGCGTTCTCGCGCGTGACTTTGGCACGGATGCCGCCGCTGAGGCTCGCCGCATGGTAGCCCTCAAAACTGAGCGCAACACAAATGACGGAAATCTTCGTCGATGCCGCAAGCGTGCCGCCAGTCGTCTTTGCCGCCAAGGTAGGCGTCTTTGTCTTGCCGAGTTTCATCGAGCAGTTGCCGCCGAGCAGCACCTTTTCCTCGCCAATAATTACGGCTTCCAGCAAATTCTTCGTGCAGACGGCGCGCAGATCGTCAAAACCCTGCCCTTGCAGCACAGCTTCATCTGTTACAAAGTTTTCCAATCCAAGCGTCTTGTAGAGCGCAAAGGCATCCTTTGTCTCGATCGCCATGACGCCGCTTCTCTGTCCTTCGCTGACGCCCATCGAGAGGCTATCTACATTCACGCCCGTGATGGCCTTCCAATGCGTCGAATCACCGCCGCCGCCTTTGACGCGCGGCGTGGAGTTGCGCAGCGGCGAAAGCACCGGGTACATGAGGCGCGCTGCCGGCTGCAGATCGTAATTGGTCAGTCCGTTCCCTGTCGTGATGCCGGCCGCTTTCTTGAGCGGGACGGCGAGCGATTCCTGCAAAGCCGCCTGCAGTTGCTGCCGAGTTTCCTGCGTCACTTGATACATATTCATATTCTGTCCTCCGTTTCTTAATACGCCCACGAACGCTGTCCGCTGTGCTGTTCCTTGATGCGAGCAAGTGCGTCGTCTGTCGGTGCATTGTCCGCATCCGTCTTCCTGAGCTTCAGGCCGTCCGTTTTGAGTACGACGCGCGGCGCAGCGGCAGCCTTTTCCATCTTCTCTACCTTATCGCGCAGCGTTTTCGCCTCGCCCGCCTTTTCAGCAAGGCTTGTTTCCAGCTTTTTGACCTGCTCTGCCATCGGCTTGATGGCTTCTTTTACGGCAGCCTGCACAAGTTTTGCGACATCTTCTTCAGAGCGCTTTCCCTCGGGCTTTGCCTCTGCATCACCTGCGGCATCCTTTCCCGTCTCTGTCTCCTCCTTCGCTTCTTCATCGGGTGCAGCTTCTGCCGCATCCGTGCATTCTGCGATGATTGCCGCGAGGTTTGCGACGCCTTCTTTGAGTTTTTCGGGCACGTTCTCGTCATCTGCCAGCCCCGCATTGACGTCGCTGATTAATGCACCGAACTCGGCCAGATCCATCTTCCTGACTTCATTTTCCATCGTATTCCTTCCCTTCACTTTCATTTTTCTGATGCTTCCATCTGCTTTCACAACTTCGATAATGCTTGCCGACGGCACGCAGGGACGGTCGGCAAGAGACAGTTCCTGCGGCTGCAGTGTGTAGCGCACGGCATCGCCGTCCTGCCAGCGCCTAAGAGCGCGCCCGCCGAAGCTCAGCCCCGTATAGACTCCCGCCAGCACCTTTTTCCATTCGCCGTCATCCACGACCTTGATGCAGACATTGACTGTCTTCTTCTCATCGTCAAAGTCGATGGGACGGGCAATCAGCCCGGCGGAAACATCCCCGTGCATCGCACGGACGTTGCCGTGGTTCTGTCCGCTGCTTTCCGCTGCCTGCTCCTTTGACCATGCTTCGATGTACGGCTTCGACGTTGCATAATCAAAGATTTCGCCCGCGCGGTCGACTTCTTCCGCTGCGGCGATTCCGTACAGGAGCCGCTTTTCCTCCTCGATTTTTCGGATTGGTATGTAAAGACCCAATATGCCACCTCCCAGAATTCGTTTTAAGCGCCTTTTATGCTCAACCTATATAAACCCTTGCATAAATTTTTGTAAACGTTTTTAAAGGGTGTTTGAAGGAAATTAAAGGGTATCTGGTGTTTCATCTCTCGCCATATCTTCTTCAAGCGCCGGCAAAAGTGTACAAACACAGTTCGGATGATACGGCGGCGCGTCGTCGCCGGAAGGGAACGCTTCATCGAGCGGTATGATGCCTGCCGCACCGTTCATCTCGCAGACGGGGCACGTTTCTGCTGTGCAAAAGGATTGCTTGCCCTTGACGACGCCGGAATTCTTCCAGCCGATCAGGTTGCCGTTCTGGTGCGCAAACTGCAGTTCCGTGCGGCTGATCATATCGGCGCGGCGCTTCCAAAACTGCTCATCGTCGCGTATGGCGGCACTCAGCCGCTGCGGACTCCATCCCTCATCGACAGCCTTGCTCACCGTGCCGCGCAAAATCTCGCGCGTCGATTCCGTGATTGCCCAGCGCGGATTGGGATTTTCAATGAACTTCTCGCCGTCCCATCTCTTGCCGACGAGTTCGGCGGCGCGTTCTCTTGCCCACTCCTGCGCGTCGTGATCCACCATGCGCGTAATATCTTCCGACGATACATTGAGCTCCCGCAGGCTGTTATAGGCTCCTTCTCTGGCGATTTCCTCCAAACATTCCGCAGCGTCGTCAAAGAGCATCGCCCAGTCGTCAAATCCGAGTTCATCCAATGTCATCTCAATGAGCTTCTTCCTCGTTTTTGCGTCAAGCTTTTCAACGCTTCTCTGCGCCTTCGCATAAGCGGTTTCAATCTGTTTGAGGAGCTTCGGCCGAACTTGTCGGAACATCCGCAGAATGGCCGTCTCGAATTTTTTCCGCACCGCTTCCATCGCATCCCGCTTCTTCAATTTCGGCGCATCTGTTTTTTGCATGGCTGCCGATTCAAGAAGAGGAGGAAACTGTGGCGACGCAAGTGCCGCAAACTCTTCTGTCTGCTCTTCCGTGAGCGGATCATAGCCCAAGCGGCTGCGCACCTCGCTCGGTGTGAGCACATGCAGGCTCACATAGATTTGATCCATCTGCGCCTGCTTGAGCGGTTCGACTTCTTCCTTTGTCGCCCAGACAAATTCAACGCCCTCGATGCCGAAGTAATCATGCAGCAGCACATCCATGATTTCCTTCAGATAATTCATGAAGGCACGCTGTCCTTCGCTTTGACTCGCCGCCTGCGTCGTTTCCGCCGTTGCGCGGTTCGTCTCCTTGACGAGCGCCGTCGGCGGAAGATCAAGCGCATACGAGATGATTCGTGCCAACCACTCGTCAAACTCGTCCTTCATCGGCGATTCTTTCGGGAAAATCGGTGTCACACCCGCGGGAATGAAGCGTGCCTTGCGACGATACTCTGGATTCTGCTCGAAAATCGCATCCCAGTATTTTTGAAACTCGTGAATCTGATCGACGCTCCAATCCGGAGGACACGAGAGAAACGCTTCCGGAATAGTCCCTTGTGTATAGTAATCCAGTTGATAGGTCTGTCGGCGAATCGCCAGATTCACCGTCATGATGACCTGCTCCACCTTGCTCATCCCGTAGAGCCTATGCGAGCGCACATTGCGCGGGAAATACAGCAGTTCATCCGTCGTGAGATCGACAGCAGGCATCCCGTCGAGAATTTGCTGATAAGCAGGCAATGGCGGCGCAGGCGTGCGTCCCTCGTCCGTAATGTTGACCTTGATCGTCGCGCCGTCTACGAGTTCCAGCGCGTGGATATTGCCGGCGATATTGCGTCGGATATAGATTGCCGGCGCATCAATGACAAGCACGTCCTCCACAAGCGAGCGCATCCAGCGCGAAAAACTGTGGATGCCGTCTGGCCGCCGGAACTTCTTGTAAAGCTCCCGTGCCCGCTCCCTTGCTACCGGATCCGTTTTGTCGACGGCGGCGATGTTCCATTCCATCGCCTCAATCTGATCTTTGCGCTTTTCAATGGCAAGGCGGAGGAGATCGTAGTTATCAGCAAAATAGCGGAGTTGTTCAAACGTGACCTCGGCATCCGCACGCGGCACTGTCTGGATATTGCTTCCGACATCGAAATCCATCCGTACCGGAGGCGACCCTTTTTTCAGAGCGGCTTTCTGAGGTTCGCCGGCACTTAAAAAGGCTTGAATAAAGCCTTGAACACCGTTCAAAAACTGCTTGGAAAAGCTCATGCTCCGCCTCCTTTCAGTATCTTTTTCACGGCTCCGATAACAACATTTTCCGCCGCTCTTTCGCGGTAATAGTCGAGGAGGCCGAAACGAGCGCTCGTGATCATCGCCAAAGCGCCGCTCACAGCATCCACCATATCGTCGTGCTTGCCGGCCGGGAAGATTTGCGCCTCATCCAAAAAGTCCTTGTTCCAGTCGCCGAGCACGAGTTTCACGTTGCCAGCTTCCGCAGCGGACGAGAGCGGCATGGAACGCTCCACCTTGTTGCTCGTTTTCTTGTCTCCATAGAAGGTATATCCCTTGAGGATATCGCGTCGGTAATGGTCGATGGTGTTGACGCCGGACGAGCCCGGCTCCTGCTCCATGTAGATCTTCACTCTGCGCCCATCCGTCGCGGCGGTCTGTGCAATAAGCCGCTCCACGCCAAGCGGCGAACTCTGTACATGACGGATATCTACAATATAATAAACGCCGTTTTGCTCTACGATCCGTGCGCCCGCTGTCCAGTCGGGATCCTTTCCGGCACGCTTTTCCGTCGCGGCTAGGTCCCAGTAACGGACGCTTCTGGCATCGCGCGGATAGTCGCGCACGATCTCAAACCACTCGCGGCGGAACATCCGCATCGCATCCGGCGGCTGCGGGTTCTGCTGGTAGAGCGCATACCAATCGCGGCTGCCGACGGCCTTTTTCTTCTTTTCCAGCCAATCTTTGCCGTATCGCTCCGGCCAAAGCGGCTCACCGGGACTGCGTCCGAGCGGATCCGTTTCTTCCGCTTCGCATGGCAGGTTGATGATTTCCCATGTCTCGCCGCTTTCTGCTGCCTCCTTGAGGATGCGTCCGGCAAGATCATCTTCGTGCCAGCGTGTCATGATGAGGATGATGCGTCCACCGGGCGCGAGACGTGTCAAAAGCGTCGCGCTGTACTCATCCCAAACGGCTTCGCGAATCGTTTCCGATTCCGCTTCCTTGCGGTTTTTCACCACATCGTCGATAAGCAGCAGGTCGGCACCCTCGCCTGTGATGCCGCCGCCAAGACCGACCGAGATCATGCCGCCTGCATGTCCCTCGATATCCCAGTTCGTCTTGCTGCTGTTCGAACGGTCAAGCCGGATGCCGAAGAGGGCTTCACCGAAGTCCGCGATCTTCTTGCGGTTCCGGTTGCCGAACTTCTGCGCAAAATTCGCGCTGTAGCTGACCTCGATCACGCGCCGATCGGGATTTCTTCCAAGGAACCATGAGGGGAACGTTTCCGTCGTCGACTGCGACTTGCCATGACGCGGCGGCATGAAGATCATCAAGCGATCAATCTCGCCGCGCTCAACAGCTTCGAGCTTTTCGCAGACGAGATGCAAATGGCGGCACGGTTTCCAGCGTCCATAATGCACATATTCGCAGTACGCTTCAAAATCTTCGCGGTATTTGGCCAGCTCCGGGCTATGCGTTTTCTTTCCGACAAGCTCCTTGATTACGGACACAGCCCAGCCTCCTTCAAGATTATCCTTTGCTTTCCTTCGCTTCTGTCGCTACAGCATCAACGATGGTAACGAGCCGTTCCAACACTTCGGGATTCTTCTCAAGCTCCACCTGCAGGCTTTCTTTGATGCGCTCCACTGCAACATCGAGGAGTTTCCCTGCATCGATCTTGAGCTTTTCCCGCTGCACAGCCGAGCGCTCCAAAAGAGCCAACGCCTTGAGGATTTCCCCGCTCTTCGCATCGTCCAAGTTTTCCACCGTGACGAGACGCTCCATGATAAGCTGCAAGGCGAGCTGTGTTGCCGCCTCCGTCATTTCAAGTGCGGGGCCGTCCTTGCCCTCATTCACGATCGTGCGCGCCTGCTCTTTCACGATGCGCAGCCGTTCGAGCTTAGAAAGAAAGTCCTTGCCATATCGTCCAACGCTGCTCTTCGAGATATCATGACCTTGAGCGCGCAAATAACCGGCGATACTCTCGTATGTCTCACCTGCCACAAGGCGCTCGTTGATGGCCTGCACGAGCGCGTCCGGCAAGATGGTCGTGATCTTCGAATGCTTCCTTCTAGCCATCGAGATCAACCCCCACATCCGGCGGGATGTTTCCCTCGATGAGGTCAATCCCCTTCGGCAGAAGTTTCGCCAGTTTGCGCGATACACCCAGGCACTCCACTTCCTCCAAGGCGATATATCCCTTCTCTCTCAGGTAGATGAGATGTGTTTCGACAGCGGCTGGCATCGTCTGGTACTGCGCATCAATCAGGATGTCCGCAATCAGCCGGTCACCCGTCTGCTGCGGATAATTGAGCTTCAAAATCTTCAGGATACGCCCGCGGATCTCGCGCGACGTATGCCCTTCAAGCGTCGTCATACTTACGTCTCACCTCCCGTGAGCTTTGCAATATTTTTGCTGATAGAACCAACTTCTGTCGACATCCGGTCAATCTTTGTGTCCAACGCCGATATGCTGCGCAAAAAGTCATCGCGCAAGACATACTGCAAAGGCAAAGAGCTTCGCAAAGACACAAATTCCCGATGCATCTCCGCGATTTGCCTGTCGGTCTCGTCGATTTCATCGCGCGAAACATACTGGCGAGGCAATGTACTCTTCAAGGATTCAAACTCCCGGTGTACATCCGCAACCTGTTTGCGGTTTTCGTCAACTTCCTTGTCGACCGTGTTTTGGATCTTCCGCGATTGATACAGGATGATGCCGAACATGGTCGAGCCGATGCCGAGGAAGATGGATGTCCAGTTGATATCCATCAAAAATACCTCCGATAGCCCAATCCCCAGAATTTAGACGGCTGTACCGGATTCAAGAGTGCATCAAAACCATTGGCCTTGTTCAGATAGCCGAAACCGAGAACGGGGCCTTCCGTCGTACCGTAAATGCCGAGCGAGAAATGCTTTTCCTGTTCCTTCGCCTTATTCTTCGCCGCTTCCTCGATGACGGCCGTCAAGTCGATCGTCGCCTTTGTCGACACCTCACTCTTGAGCTTACCCTTCTCAAACTTCGTCTTCTCGCCTGTAATACCCGGCATCTCGTATTCTTTGCCGTTGTATTTCATCGTCACGGTCGGCGGCTGCACGGTCAATTCCGCATCCGTCTTTTCCAGTTCCTTGTATATGCGCCGATCGCCGGCGGCGGCAGCGGCAATCTGCTCCTTTTCCACATATTCTTTGGGCACATACGCTGCCGATACTTCGGTCTTCGCTTCCGTCGGCACCGTTACAGCTTTCTCCTGCTCCTTCGACAGGCAGGACTTGTACCACGCCGCCTCCATCTTGGCGTCCTCAAGCGCCTTTTCCATAGGCGTCACATAAAAATGCCAACAGAGCCAGAATCCCGCTATGCCTGCCAGCAAGGCAGCAAGCAACACCTTCCACAAGGGGCGCAGCACACCCCAAATCTTCTGCAGCCAAATCAGCGCCATTATCCTTCACCGTCCTCCAACATGGCCAAGGCCTCCGCACACTCATTTTCGAAGCGGCGATAGAGGCCATAGCGGCACGAGGCGGCCGTCCATTCCTCGGTCTTGCACACCCTGAGATAGATGGCCTCGATGAGGTCATAGTCAAACTGTGCGTCATCGACATACGTCAAATTCGGCCAGCCACTGTAATCGTCGGCCTCGCTGTTGTACATGCGATGCACCGCCGCCTCGAACATCTCAACAATCTGTCCTGCACCGTACTGCACGGCGCGGCTCCAAATGACGTCCTGCATGACGGCCGTGTGCTTGTCCGCATCAAACCCGGCCTCGCGCAGGGCATCAACCGCCGGGAAGTAATACGCATAGCAGATATAGTCATGCTGCATTTGCGCAAATCCCTCGTTGTCCTCCTCTGCAATCTCGCGCCATGCCGTATCAAAACCGTCGGATGCAATCTCATAGCAGTTCAGGATGTTCCCATAATTCTGGTACGTCGGATTTCCCGACGAATTAAGCGCCCAATTCAAGAAACTCCTCACGCTGCCGACGCGGCTTGCAAGCTGGTATTTCCCGTAACTTTTGCCGCCGGGATCCTGATACCCCGACGATACGCTGCCGGCATCGCCATTCGATTCATACTTTGCACTCAAATCTCCGAGCATGTTCATTCCTCCTAAAACCTGTTGTTAATATACTTGTCCACGACCTTGCCGCCGGTCGCAAGCGTTGTCGTCGTCCCAGCAAACACGGCATAATGCGGCCAATCCTGCCCCGTGAGGATGACCCAGAGCGTTACAAACACAAAGAGCACAAAAAGCCCGAATGTCATTGTCGCCAAAAGCGACGGCCGCCCGTCCGGCCCATATACCAAATCCCGTATAAAGCCCAGGATGCACCCGAGCAGTTCTTTCAGCTTTGCCATAACCTTACCTCCATATAAATCCGCATATAAAAATCGGGCTGGATCAACGATCCAACCCGATTTTATCGGTTTTCCTTTGTTTTCTACATCTGCACGATTCAAGGATTCTCTGCACTATTGAATAAGTTGAGCTGGCTCTTCCTTGCACGGTCTTCCATCACGATATCGTAGACGGCGCGTTCCGAGAGTGCAAATTGTTTTGCCAGCTCCCGATGATTGTTTCCCGTGAAACGCTTGCGAACCAGCCGCTTCTTCGCCGGCAGGGTAACGCTGTCCAGCTTCGGTACGTACAAAGACGTGCCACCGAACATCCGGCACAATGTGAGCACATTGGCAAGCCCGATCGACCCGGCCAATGTCTGCAAAAGTTCCGGCAGATCTGCGCAGTCCATTGATTCCAGCAAATCCTTGATGCCATCTTCCGATATCGCATTCATTGTTCTGTCGCTCCTTCCTGACGCTTGAGCATCGCCTTCAGGCACTCAACCATCTTGTTCGCCTCGGCGCGCGTCTGCGCCCACGGCTTCTTGATGACGCGGCGGCAAAGTCCCTGCTGCCGCTCCACCGTGTCCATGCCCAGAACCCCGAAAAGTTCCTTGATCTTCCGCATCTGCGCCGCACTGATCGTACCCGATGCATTGCGGCGGCGAGGACGGTATGCCGGCGCCTTGAACCCCATGCGTACAAGGTAATTCATGAGACGTGAAAAACCGCTTTGCGTGATGTCTTTCGCCGATTCTGCGCCGCCATAGAGTGAGAGGATTGAGCGATATGCGCCATCGTCAAGCCCCAATTCCTTCTTCGCCACATGCAGGAGTGCGATCTGTTTCGGGCTGATCTGCGCTTCCCTCTTTCCCATCTCCCATCACTCCTTTCCTCGGCGTCAGCGTCAGGCTCAACGTCTCTTCCAAATATACCGACCGCTTGAGCGCTGCACGATCAAGCAAATCAAGGTCGAAAAACCGCTCGATAAGCTCAAGATTCTTCGCATCGTGGATAGCGTCCAGCTCCTCCTCCATCTCCCCCCTTACGCCGACGGATTCGAGCAGCGCCCTGTCCTTGACATAATCACCTTTGAGTTTTTTCCGCACGAGCTTGCGTGTCTTTTCGTCATCCAGTCCCATACCAATGAGCAGGGCATCGATATCGTGCGCGGCATAGTCATGCTTGACGAGTGCAGTCAACGCCTCGCGAAAGCGTGCGTCGACCTCATACTTCACGCTCGTCTTCCTCTGAATCTTGTCCTCAACGAGCACCGCATCCGCGATGGCTTCGGCAAGCATCGCGTAGTTGTCAATCTCAAATTTCGTCTTGTATGACATCTCCGCCGTGCCATGGTCGGCATCATAACGCACATAGCGCAGGTTCTTGTTTTCCATCTCATGGAGAGCCGTCGCCTGCAGCTTTGCCTTGATTTCGTCGAGCGCTTTCTTTCTGGCGCGAATCTCCTCATCGAGCGCAACGGCTTTTTCAACAAGACCTGCCACTTCATGCGGCTGCACGATCATCAGCTCAACCATTCTCATCAGCCTCCTTCTTCATCCTCTCGATGCACGTCTTGCAAACGAAACGACCGTCATGCAGGATAAGCTCCCGATCGCTCTTGCAAAACAGGCAATATCCCCGCGAGCGTGACAGGATGATATCTCCCTTGTTCGTATAGCTGATGTCCACGGCCTCGCCGGCTTCGATGCCCAAATCCCTGCGCATATGGGCAGGGATCGTGACGCTTCCCGCACGGCTCACTTTCTTTTGATTCAGCATGATGTTTCCTCCTTCACTACTCTGTATGGCCGCAAGCCTGGTGCTTGTCGTTGACTGTCATCTGCACCCAGCCGCGCATTCCTTCGTCATATCCCATCGCTTCCATCCATGACACGCAGAGCGTAATGACTTCCGTCAATTTCTCCGCGAGGATTCTCGTCTGCTCCAAGCTATTATCCCGATACCAGTCGTATTGGGTTACCCATCTCTCACGACGGTTCGCCTCCTGCAGAACATCGTTGCCGGCCTGAAAGAATTTCGTCGTCCATTCCAAGGTCGACAAGTTTTCAAACCTCTTGCATGGCTGCGGCAATACTGTTGTCGCCATCGCCGCTCTCCTCCCTCCACTTTTCTTCCATTTTTGCCGTATAAGAGCGCGCCTGAACGTAACGGAGCAATTCGCGCATCTTTTTCAGCGGCGACCGTTTTTTCTTCATTTCCTCCCAGCGTTCCACTGCATCTTCCTGTTCGCCCAAAACACAAACGGCCTTTTGCGCCTGCAGTCCAAATTTCATACGCTCTCGCTCGGATAGGATAAGCGTAAACTTTTTCCGGCAAACGTTGCCGCAGAATATATACACCTTCCCGAATTTCCCTTGTTGGGCGTAAAGCCGCACGGCACGCTCCAAAGCCTCTTCTTCTCTGCAAAGCACCATCTCAGCACGCCTCCGGCGATATGATGACCTGACGCGCCTTGATGATGTCGTCCATGCAGATGGCACGTTTCGCGCTGTTGGCAATCGTCCAGGCAAAGAGGAACAATTTCGTCATCACGCGCAGAGCGCCCGTTCCGAGCGCCACGCGATGCAGCTCTTTGATGCATTCCTTATCCATCTGCATACCATGCTGCAGCACGATGGCTTTTACATCCTCAAGCGGCACATCGGCGTCGAGCGCGATCCGCACGGCGCGGCTGAAGAACTGCCCGGTAAGCGTCTTGTTCTGCTCCGTGATGATGTCCATGATCGCCGGATTGCCGACGAGGATCAGCGGCACGCCTGTGATGTCGTGGATGCGGCGCAGCGTTTCCAGTGCCGAGATACGCAGGAAATGCGCCTCGTCGATGATGATGGCGCGATTCGAACCCTTGAGGATCGCGATGATGGATTTCTCCAATGCCTTGTTGCGCCCCGTCTGCTTCTTGTTTACCGCTTCCAGAATTTCTTCCATCACGTCGCGCCCATTGTGGATGTTCGGCGAGGCCGTAAAGAAGATGCTGTTCGTATGCGTTGCCGCCCATTTGTTGACCGTCACCGTCTTGCCGATGCCCGGAGCACCGTAAATGCAGATGATGTCGTTTCGGTCGTTCGCATACTGCAGACCGAACCAAATCTTCTGCATGACGGCCGTTTCCACGATATCCGGCTCCTTGACCGTCATCACGGCATCTGTCCGACTCTCCTCCGTCTCCAATACGGCGAGCACCTTCTGCGCGACGTCCTCAACGCGCCCTTTGTACTTGCCCTTGAGGAAACTCGACAGAAGTCCGCCGGAAATGCCCGCCATCTTCGCAAATCTTTCGCGGCTGATGTCCTTATGTTCTTCCAAGTAGCTTTCTACGCGCACGATCGCCTCTGCGACCTGCCTGCTATTCTCCACTGCTTGCATCAAAAACTCCTCCTTTTCTCGATCTTCGTCCTCGCCATAAGCTCAAACGGATTGACATGCTCCGTGCCGGTCGCCTGCATGGCTCGGACGGCTTCTTTGCCCTCCTTCGGCAGAGCGACCATTTCGACCACCTTCGACGGCTGCACATCCGATGCGCTGCCATAGAGCTTGTACAGCTCCGTGATCTCTGTCGGCGTGAGTGGTTTGCCGTTTTTCGCCGCCTGATAGCTCGGATGCACCATGACGGCCTTGCGCTCGACTGCCTTTCTCTCCTGTTCTTTCGCAATCTCTTCCGCACTTGCGGAGATGGCAGGCATCGCCGCAATGCGCTTTGCCTCGCCGAGATAGCGATCGCTTGTATCGTAGAGCCAGATTTTTTCCGGCTCTTCCTCGCGGTAGCGGATATAGACCATCTTGCCTTTCCAAAGCGCCATATCCGGATGATAGTATTCTTCCTTCTTCCAGCGGATGCCGTTCCTGCCGATGCGCAACGGATTCGACGAGCGCATGAAGAAGAGCTGCATCACTTCGGGATCGGCCGTCCTCACCGGCAAGCGCGTCCGCATATACGTCTGATCCGGGCATTCACCCTCGCGTCCTTTGCCTTGGGACGGCAGCTTATTGAACACCGTCCGGATCCAGTCGCCGAAGATGTTGCGGAACTCTGCAAGCCCCATGCCGTATTTTTTCGGCTTCTTCAGCCGTTCCTCAAGCACATCCGGGCGTTCGTCCTGATTGCGCCCGCAGTAGGTTGGAAAGAATTTGGAGAAGCGTTCGACGACTTCCTTAAAAGCTCTTTCAATGACCTTTGCACGCGCATTTTCGACGATAGCCCAATGCGTTTCGATGCCGAGACGCTCCATGAGCGATCGCGCCATCTTGCCTTCCTCGATGAGAGCTTCCTTGTCCGCCGCCGTCAACGGTTTGCCGCGATGGCCGCGCCCGGCGAACTTCGCCGAGCAATAATCTCTGCCGTTGTCGATGTAGATATGGCGCGGCAGTCCGATCGCTGGATCGAGCGCCGCATTGGCAAACGCCTGGATGATCTCATCGGTGCAGGGCGAGAGGTTCACCGTCCAGCCGACGAACTTGCGGCTGCGCATATCCAACCATGCCGTCATCCATGGGCGCACCCACTTCGGTTTCTCCGTCGTCCCTGCATTGATAAAGAGGTCGAGCACATGATGATCGCCGACGAACACCTCGCCGGCGCGAATGCTTTCCGGATCGCGGCGCGTAAACGTCTGGATGTCGTCCATGTACTTCTTGCTGCCGAAGCGGCGCAAGGTGCGTACCGCTTCGGGAATGTCCTCGCGTGCCATGCGGGCGACCGTTGCGAGGGACGGGATCGCCCATCCCTCGGCGGCGGCTTTTCTTTCCAGTAGCAGGTAGCAGTCTCCAACGCTTGGCCGCGCTTCCTGCAAATATTGCGTCTGGAAAAAATCCCAGGCCGCCGCGTCGATGCCGCGCTGCCCCTTTCGCTTGCCGTAGTCCGTCAGCAGCCCCGACAGCCCAGCTTCACGATACTTCTTTCGCCAACTGTAGAGCGTTGACTGCGACAGAGGAGCATCCGGATGCTCCTCGTTCCATGCGGCAAGAAATGCTTTCGTCAGCTCCGTTCGCTTGCCAGGCACGGCGATGTACGCTTCATATTCCTTGAGGATGCGGTAGCGCTCATTCGCCGTTTCGCGCGCTGCAGCATCGGCGCTGTCATAAGCGGACGCCGTTACGCGCTCCGGCTCCTCGATGATGTTCTGCTGCTTCATATAGGCGGATTGGACCTCTTCCGGCAGTGCGGTGAGATTGATCATCGTACATCTTCCGCTTTTCCCTCCGCGTGTGCCATCCAGGTATGATAATTCGCCGTACTTTCCGGCCATCGCATTCTTCCTTACAGCCCGTTCGCTGATGCCGAGGAGTTCCGCCGTTTCGCGCGTCGTCAGCAGATACGCTTTTCCCTGCATTCCTCCCCACCCCGCTTCTCCTGTGCGACGGTCACCACCTCGACGGCGATGCCGTTCACGACAGCCTTGACCTTGATGATGCCGTCGATGCGTGTCATCAAGTAAATTCTGTTATTCTTCACGGTTTTCACCCCGCAGTTTCTTCAATTCCCGCGCCAACGCCTGATGCTTGCGGCGCGCGGCCTTTTCCACCGTCTGCAATCGCCCAATCTCCAAATAATAGGCGTCCTCCGACTTGATCATGCGGCAGCCGGCAGCCGCCACCAAGATTTCCAACACGCTGTAGTCCTTCACGATACGGCAGAACACCGGCAAGTACTCCGCCGGCATCCGATAGCCTTCCTTGCTTTCCGCCGTGTAGGCGTTCAGCATCGACTCCGTGATCTCCGTGCCGATCTGCTCCGACATCTGCCCGGCAATCGCATACCGCTTGAGACCGCTTCCCTTGATGGCCTCGGCAATCGCCTCTTTCATGCGCAGCGCCAGCGGCTTCGTTTCCGCTTGGTACTCCGGACTGGCAAACTTCCTCGGGTTGATTTCCTCGATCAAGTCAAATAGATTGAGCTGATTTTCATCGCTCGCGGCAGTTTTTCGGCTTCTCTTTGCCATTGTCACATCCCTCAAAAAACGCTATACTTATCTTAGTTGTAATTTCAAATGCCCCTTGCTTGGGCTTTGGGATTCAGCTCGGCATGAGCGTCGTTCGGTCGTCAAACTTACTCGCCGCTCATGCCGCCTTAAAAGACCAAATCTCCTCCATCGGCCTGCCGAGGATTTCCGCGATGCGCTTTTTGATGCGCTCGCTCGTAGCCGTGCCGCGCACGATCGAACTAACCGCCTGCGGCGTAACCCCGATCTCTCGTGCAATACGCGACTGCGTATATCCCCGCTCCAACAGGAGATACATAATCTGATGCCTGTTCACAGTTTCCACTCCTTCCTGTTCATCGGTAGTAAATGAACAATATTACCAAGATCATTAACAAGAATGCGCCTATCCGTGCTATGATTGACAAATCTGATGTAACAAGTCCGACAGCAACCCCGATAGCAGTTGGCCAAACATGTGACCAAAAGAACGACTTTTTCCAATTCTCCATAAAATAATACATCCTTTCCAACCTTCCCCGCCGCTCTCGATCCCGCTTCTGCCGGCGCTCAGTTCCATAATTCTTTCGCCCGTTTGCAGGATCGGCCGCCTCAAGGCAGATCACCCAACAAGATCCGCACCATGACCAGCGCTCCGTAGACGAACACTGCCATGGACAGAATCATCAAATCCATCTCCACAATCGCCGCCACAATGGCCGCGCCTTGCTTCAACCACTGAATCACCATCCGATTCCCCCCTCGATCCAGAAAGGATACATCCCATGACGTCATCTCTTACTGCTCTTTCAGACAGTAGTATCAACGAACAACTCAGAGTTCTTCAAGAAGCCATTGAAAACGTCAAACGCAACCTTCATCAGTCCGTACAGGATTCCTTGAACCGTTCATCACAGAGCATGAAAACAGCTCTTGAAAAGTCTCTGTCGGATATGCACCAAGAGAATCAAGCTGCCATTCAGGATCTCCAAAAGGATCTATCTAATATACTCGAGATCGTTAAACAACACTTTCGCGACTTATCACTAAACAAATCCGAAGCGCTGCCTGATGAACTTTATGATGACGAACTTTGCACCATCATAAAACAGTATCTGTTTGAATTATCCTCCCTTTCTGTAATAGAAGCCCAACACTCTGTAACGAAAGACATCCCTGCTACCATGACCGTTGTTCCCCATGAGAAACAGGATTCCGGCAACGAAAGAATCAATGCGGCCATCTCCGTTCTTTCTGACAATTTTCTGCCCAAGATGCCCAAGGAAACGACCCGAAAAATAAAGGAACATAGTAGTTTTTTTGGCGGTTACTGTCTTGGATTGATTAACTCGGACACATTGGAATTACGTTTTCTTGGAATGTGTCTCACATTCATCATCTTGTGTGCCATTTTTTCTACGGACGATCCCTCTTAAAGCAGATCGCAGACTATCGCGTATTTGAGTCATCTGAATCGATATGCCAAACAGCATATGAAGAACCGTCGATTCATACCCCCATTCGTCATAATGCTCAAACGAGTATACGCTGTACCAAAAGCCGGCGTTCTCTAATAAAAAGGTAACAACCCTATGGAGTCCTTGGCTCGTCTTATCGGACATCTCATCTCCCCTTTCCCACAATCCATCATCTGCTTCCCGATCCCGCATCCTGCCGGCGCTCCGATTACAACTCTTTCGCCCGTTCGCGGTGCTGGTGCAAGGGATGATTTCAAGTTACAATTTTAAGTTTCAAGTATAGTATACTCTAATTTGAGAGTATCATCAAGTAGATATTTATTTGCGAGGCTTTCTCTATGATTAAATCCGAATACTATCCTATAATTGATAGAATAAAGCAGTTAAGAGAAAAAACCATGTTATCTCAGGCAAAATTCGCAGAATTAATAGGTGTTTCCTCTGGAAATGTCGGGCAATGGGAGCGGTATGCCACTTTACCCGGAGCAATCGCATTGAAAACAATCGCTCAAAAATTAGAGTGTTCAGTGGATTGGATTCTTACTGGCAATGATCCGAAACCGACAACGAAAAAAGTCGAGACCGTATTCGATCCCGACTTGAAACGAATGATTGATATTTTAACAGAAATAATGAACGATCCAGATGCGCGACGCCGCACATGGGCGATTATCCAATTTGAAGATGCTTTCAAATCATATTATGCTTCTCTTGATGAAAAAAAAGCCCGAGCATGATAAAAAATTGGCACGAAAATGCCGGCCGGCTCGGTCTAAAAATCATTCACTAATTGCCTGGCAGGAAGAAATTTTCTTGTTGTTTTTTCTGCTTTTTCAAAAGTTATCCACAGCCCAATCAAGGCACTTATCCACAGTTTTTGGTTCCGCAATCATCAAGGGATAAAATCACTTCTATCCCTTGATATATCTAGGCGCACCGCGTTTTTCTAACAAGTTCCGCAATAGTTCCGCAATCCTTTGCTAGTGTCCACTCTATACGGATATGGTATAAATGCCAAAAGCCTCACACCCCCAGTATTAAAGGGCTTTAGAAAGCTTTTATAAATCTCTTTTAAAAACTCGTAAAAATCCCTAAAATGTCCACGACCATCAATTTTTCCAGAACTGATTGCGGAACCTCACCTTCATAAAAAATCCCCGAGAACCCCCGATTCCTCTACC
>ERZ773197.447-NODE-447-length-32812-cov-10.671063_pt1 | contig 32812 bp, 14 predicted proteins | sample MGYA00580999_ERZ773197 | MGnify/ENA primary metagenome ERZ773197 (study PRJEB29015, sample SAMEA2738166) | human oral metagenome | biome: human oral; feature: human-associated habitat; material: saliva | place: China | collected 2185 ...
CCGACTAATAGGTCGGCAAAACTGAGAGAGGAGAGTTGCTGTTTCATACTATAAATTTACATAAAAATCTCGATTTATAAGCCAGTGTAGATAAAAAACTGAAAAGAAATCTCCCCACACAGTTCCTTCGAGATTGAAAAATGTCAAGACCACTACCTTCTTTCGCCTATTATCGTGCTCTTACGTCACATTTTTGTATCTTTGGGGTGATAAATTCATGTCTAACCCAAAATATTGAGGCTTATGAGAACGGTATGTGGCCTTGACGTGCACAAAGATAGTGTTTATCTTTGTATTTTGAGTAGCACAGGCGAAATTTACGAGAAGAAATTTGGTGTTTTAACTACAGAACTAATTGAAATGCGTGATTTGATGCTCTCACATCACGTTTTAGAAGTCGGTATGGAAAGCACAAGTGTGTATTGGGTTCCTATTTGGAGAGTTCTTGAGCCACATTTCAAGTTGAAACTCATCAACCCTTATTTCATTAAACAATTGCCTGGTCACAAGAGTGATGTAAAGGATGCACAATGGATTGCAGAGTGCATGCTAAAGGATTTGGTAAACGGTAGTTTTGTTCCTCCAGAACGCATCCAACAGTTGCGTCAGTACGACCGGCGCATCTATGATCTCGATGATGAGATTATCCGCAAACTTGCCAAGTTGGACGCAGCCGTTCAGCGGTGTAACATCCGTCTTAGCAACTATGTATCTAACACGGACAGTGTGAGCTATAAGGCAGTGATAGATAAAATCTGCGAAGGAGTTACTGCCCCCAATGTGCTCGTGGAGGAAATCCACGGACGTATTATCAATCACCATGGAAAGGAAACTATAATCGCTTCGCTTACTGGCAGCATTACAGAATTTGAGCTCAGAACAATGTCCGTTACTCAGCCATTCAACATCATTCAGTACAGGCTTGCCAGTATAACCACAGGAAAGATACTGCTCGTATGTTCGTGCATTAGTTATCATCTGGTTTTCCCACTTCTCACTACCAAACTGTGCAAACCATGCCAGTTCTTCCTTGTCGTTATTCTCCACGGCTTTGTCATACCGCTCATACATTGGCAATTCTCTTTTGCAAATGTAGTAATCACGCTCTTTCATGTTTATTCATTTTACGTTTAACTTCTGAATTATCTTTTCCCTTTTATCGAAGCCATTAAGCTCCATTGGGAATTGATTTTATGTGCGCCCAAGACTGCCTTTGGTGAAAAAAAGCAAGGAATCTGATTGAGATTTTACGGAATACCCCGATTTACTACAATCTGTGGAAGGCTGCCGTCAAATGTCAGTCAGATAGCAATGCGATACTTAGCGGTCTTTCATTAGGTAGTAACTTTGCACAATAAAATCCTTCCGATGGAGTCTTATATGCCATTTGAGAAATAACAAATAAGGGTGATTTGCTATCCAAGATTGCTAAAACACCATTTTTTTTGTGTGAATACGCTTATTTTTGTTAAAAGAAAAATGTTTTTGCGATAAAATAGCTATCTTTGTAGCACATAAATATAAATAGGTACAATGGAAAATAAAGACTTGAACCGAATCAAGGTTGTATTGGCTGAGAAAAAACGAACCAATAAGTGGCTGGCGGAACAACTTGGGGTTGATCCTGCAACGGTTTCGAAATGGTGCACTAACTCAGCACAGCCCAATTTGGAAAATCTCATGGAGATAGCCAAGGTGTTAGACATTGATGTAAAAGAACTCTTAAGAATGTAAAGCCATATGATTAACTATACAGCGGGACAGAGAATTACAGTACGTGGTGAGGATTTCCTTATCACGAATACAGAACGTAACCATAATGGTTCTTATATTCTCTATACCAAAGGTATCAGTGAATTGGTTAAGAATCACAACTTCATATTTGACACGAGTATTGATACCGATATAGAAATAGTCAATCCGAATAACACCATACTTGTGGCTGACGATGATCCACGCTGGAGAAAAACACGTCTGCTTATTGAAACGGCAATTCGTAGCAATGCATATTTTTCAAAGAAGATTACCGTTGCACAAGGAGGTGCTTTCGATTTGGCTGATTATCAGATGGAGCCAACACTTAAAGCGTTTGACCTTCCCCGTCCTCGTCTCCTTATAGCTGATGATGTAGGTCTCGGAAAGACAATAGAAGTGGGTATCTTTCTTGCAGAAATGATTCGCAGAGGTCGTGGCAAACGTATTCTCGTTTGTGCGTTAAAAAGCATTTTAGCTCAGTTTCAAGAAGAGATTTGGAACCGTTTCGCTATACCTCTTGTTCGTCTTGACAGTATCGGAGTAGCGAAGATTCAGAGTGAGATACCACTCAACAAGAATCCTTTCGATTACTACGATAAAACCATTATTTCCATTGATACCTTAAAGAACAATGGCCGCTTTCGTGCTTGGTTAGAGAAAACTCACTGGGATATTGTTGTCATAGACGAATGTCATAAGGTTGCTAACGATTCTAGTCTTCGTAGCGACCTCGCTCAGTTCCTTGCTGGTAAATGCGACAGCATGATTTTAACATCAGCAACGCCTCATAATGGCAATGCAGAGTCATTTGCCAATCTTGTTCGTATGCTTGATCCTATAGCTATTCCTCGAAATGGAGAATATGGTCAGCAAGACATAATTCCATACTATGTTCGTCGTCATAAGAAGGACATTGAGGATGAGAAAATTCGTGGACAGTTTCAGGAACGCCAAGTGATTAGCATTCCAGTACAGCTTCTACCAGAAGAGGAGAAGTTTCTTGCATTACAGCAACGTATCAAGTTTCGAAGTATTAAAGAGGAGAATACCAATGACATGCTTTTTGCATTCTCTCTATTCAAGAGTTATATGTCCTCACCTTTAGCTGCTTTGCGTAGCATACAAGAGCGTAGAAAGAAAGACGATACAGACGAATTGATGGAGCTGGAACAACTTTTGACCGTCATCGTAGATAAAAAAATGGACTCTCGTTACAATTCTTTCAAGGAGAAGTTGACTGAGATATGGAAAAGTAATCCGAATGAGCGTGTTGTTATTTTCGCTGAACGAATAGCCACTATGGAAATACTCCAGAAACGTATTTGCGAGGAATTCCGATTGAAAGAAGAGCAAGTACAACGCTTTGATGGCTCCCTTTCTGATACTGATCAGGAAGAAATGGTGACCAATTTTGCAAAGGAAGATAGTCCTATAAAGGTACTTATTTCCAGCGATAGCGGTTCGCAGGGTGTGAATCTTCACTATTTTTGCCATATCATGTTCAACTACGACCTACCATGGTCGCTTATTACATTGCAACAACGTAATGGACGCATTGACCGTTATGGACAGAAACAACGCCCAATCATATACTACCTTGTAGCACGTAGTGAGAATGAAGATTTGCGCACTGATATTCGTATCGTGGATAAGTTGAAGGAAAAAGAGGAAGAAGTTCATAACACTCTCGGTGACGCTATGAGTGTAATGGAACTGTATAGTGTTAAGAAGGAAGAGGAAGAAGTGGTAGAGGCTCTAAAGAATCAAGATACAGAATTTTTGGAGAAACCACGTCGTCGTGCTCGCGCAGGAGGTTTTCGTGCTGGAACTAAGTTAGAGTCCACTCCAGCTAAGGAACATTTGTCTGATGCTATTTATGAGCATCCGCTCACACTGTACAAGGACAATCTAAGTTTCTATGGTGATTTGTTTGATGAGCTGGAGGCGATTGATTCTATAGGTCATGGTGACGTGCAGGTTAAGCAGGGGACTATCCCATACGTAGAAGTGCGTAATACGGAAGAGTTGCGTGATGTCCTGTATGATATTCCACGTGAGGCCATTCCTTCAAGTAATATCTTCCGCCTTTGTGCTGATAAGCCAACTCTCAATAAGTCAATTGAAAATTCTCGTAAGAGTATGAAGTCTGAATGGAGTGAGTTCTTGCCATTATATGACCTTCATCCCATCCTGCAATACTTGCTCACCAAATTTACAGCCAGTATTCCAAAGAGTCAGGCTATGGTAGTTAAGGGGCAACAATTTCCAAAGAACTTGTCATACTATCTCTTCTATGGAAGTCATGGAAATGCTCTTGGTCAGACGCTTGTTAGTAAATTCTTCGTAGTCCCTATCCGAAAAGATGGAACTATTGGAGGCAAACCATTCTCTTTTTATGACTTCATGCAGCAATATAATCTGACAGATACATTCTTTCAAGGTGCACTCCAAGAAGATTTGAAAATCTTGCAAGAAAACCTTCAAATGGCTGTTGATACAGGTCTTGTGGATTATATGTATGACCGTCAGAATGAAGTCGGCAAAAAAATGGAAGAGCAGCTAAAGGTGTATAATCAGAAATTACAATCTTGGGCCGACAATGCCAAAGACCAGCCTTCTCTTGGGTTAGAAACGGATGTAGTTATCACCCATCGAAACTATAAGAAGGAAATGGAAGAGGTACAGAAGATAAGTGATGAGAGCAGTCAGTTCTTCCAGGATCTCTTTTCTCTTGACAATGCCGATCCATACATGAGATTATTGGCAGTATTCTATAATTTTGAATAACGGACAAATTTTATGGCAGACAATATAAAATATCGCTTTATACAAAATGTCGGTGATTATTTTCCTTCTGGATATTTCAGCGACGATTTCATTGACAAGGTACAGAAGTGTGCCGGTCTTACGGTTGAGGATATGAAAGCTCTTTGTGCTCCTTATATTCGCCTCCAACACGATTATGAGGAGTATAAGAATTTTATTATCAACCAGAATCCTCGTCCCAAGGATGCCATAAAGCGAACGCATGACTTTAACACTCGTATTCTGAAAATTCTGGGGTACAATATTGAACATCCATATGCAGAACCGCTTGTACTTAATGGGGAAACTATGCCAATGGAAATAGTGCCTGTTCGTCATATTCTTCGTCAAAGTACACAGACCAAAATGCTCATCATGGAGATGCAGCATCTGATAGCTGTTGGAGAACAGGAACCTGCAGGACTTTTTGATCAACAATATGAGAGTGAACCTGACCGCAATACGGGTCAGCAACGTTATAGTGCAGCACAGTGGGATTTAGTGTTTCATTATGACCGTGAGCAATATAAGATATGCCCATCTATTATCAATAAGGCTGTCACTGCCATCTTCCTCTTGCCAGAACAACAGCGTCCTCACTTTATTCTGATGCTGGCTGGTAATACGGTATTCCTTTTTGACCATGATAAGTGGTCAAGGGGAAGTTACTTGGAGTTCTCCTTGGATGAACTGTTTACACAGGCTCGAATCCCTGCGTTTCGTAACTATTTCGCCCTGTTCCATTTGTTGGTTGCCAAACAGACATTGGCTGCTGACAGTGAGATGGTACTTATGGATGCCATAATAGAAGAAAGCTATAAGAATGCTTACGAGGTTACACAAGACCTCCAGAAGGGCGTGGTACTTGCCGTAGAAACGCTTGCTAACGAAGCCCTCTACTACATGAAGAAGGTTGTCAATCGTCCGTTTGGTAAATATGACCCTGAAACCGATACCTATGATGAGACGGATGATGCTTTTGAAGCCGAGATTAAAGACGATTGCTTGGTTATTGTTTATCGTCTGCTCTTCATATTCTATGCTGAGAGCCGTCCAGAACTGGAGATTCTTCCTACCAGTGATGAGGTTTATAATCGTGGCTATTCACTTGAATCTTTGCGTGACCTTGAACAGGTTCGTTTGATAAGTAATGAGAGTAGAAATGGCTATTTCTTCGATGACAGTATACGCAAACTATTTAGCCTGTTATCATACGGTCATAGCGAAGAAGGAGATAAGAGCTTCCGCGTAAAGCCCATTGATTCACCGATGTTTGACAACAGTCGCTTAAAGCATTTAGGTGATGTGCGCATCCGCAATATCCAATGGCAGGAAATAATAAAGGCACTGTCTTTGTCTCACAAGAAAAATTATGTGGGACGCATTAGCTATGCCAACCTTGGTGTGAACCAACTTGGCTCTGTCTATGAGAGTTTGTTGGCTTATCGAGGTTTTTATACCGAAGAGGATTATATAGAGGTTCATAAAGCCGATTCACCGAAGGATGGAACTTTCCTTGTACCATACAGTAGAATGGGTGATTTTGATATTGCCCATGAAGTGTTGCTTAATGAGGATGGTTCACCTCACATTCTGCCAAAGGGTACGTTCGTGTATCGTCTGAATGGTCGTGATCGTCAGAAGTCGGCCAGTTATTATACCCCAGAAATCCTTACTCGTTCAACAGTTAAGTACACCTTGAAGAGCATTATCGATGAGGTGCGTGATGGCAAGCGTCGTCCACAGGAACTGTTAGACTTGAAGATATTGGAGCCTGCCATGGGAGCTGCTGCTTTCCAAAATGAGGTTATCAATCAGTTGGCAGAAGCCTACATGACATACGTAGAGAAGAAACCGGCTCCTGACCATTATCGTGATGAATTGCAAAAGGTGAAAGCCTATATTGCTACTCACAACGTCTATGGTGTGGACTTAAATCCAACAGCCATTGAACTTGGAAAACTCTCCTTATGGTTGAATGTTATTCATAAAGACATGGAGACACCATTCTTCTCCAATCGTCTCGCTTTGGGCAATGCTGTTATTGGAGCTTGGCTGAAAGTATATAGCAAGGATGAGTTCTATGGCATAAAAGGACGCAAGGGTAGGAAGGACACGCTTCTTCCTAATAAATGGTGGGAACATGCGCCGCACAAGATAGCGTTCAACAAGGATAGCGTGCACCGTAGTGTGAACGAGGTATATCATTTCTTGTTGCCTGATCCAGGAATGTTGGCTGTCCGTACCATCAAAGACTATAAAGACTTGGCTCGACAGGAAAATGCCAATTCAGAGGACCCCCAGAAACCAACTTATCACAAACTGCAACTGATGAAGCAGATGATTGATAACTGGACTGAAGCCGTCAATGAGAACGATTTCCGTTTCCTGCAACGCATCTGTGCTAAGATTGACGTACTATTACGTGAATACTTTCAGTTCCAACAGAGTGTGGAAAACCTAACGCAAAATAAGGTAAACTTGTGGGGCGTATCGGGTTCTCCTGTACTTAATCTTGATTCTTATGCAGAGAAAGAACGATTGAATGACGTTCGTTATCGTCACGATAATGCTTACTTCCGTCTGAAGATGGTGATGGACTATTGGTGTTCATTGTGGTTCTGGCCTCTTGATGAAGCCGACAGTCTGCCAAGACGTGAGGATTACTGGCGTGACATCGATGCCATGCTGAATGTAAGTGATGAACAATTGGATAATCGAACTGCAAAGGCATTACAGCGTGTCAGCATTGATGCCAAAGGTCAGATGGGTATGTTCCCGCAATATCAGCAGAACGATATCTTTATGCAAGCAGCTCTTGACGAGGCTACTTCTGTACATGAAGACGTGTCGGATTATAATACTCAGCGAACAGAAGAAGAATCTGAGATTGTACGCATGAGTAAAGAAGGAATCCTGACGGAGGTAAAGGGACAACCTACTACTTTTTTTGATGATTCGTTGCGCTTCAAGGTTGTGGACAAGTTGGCAAAACGCTATCATTTCTTTCATCCTATGCTGGAATTCCTCGAAGTATTTTGGCTCCGAGATGGATTTGATATTATCTGTGGTAATCCACCTTGGCTGAAACTGGAATTTGCTGAACAAGGTATCATTGCGGAAAAATATCCTGAGGTGGCTTTAAGAAGTATGATTGCTCCGAAGGTAAGGGAATTGAGAGATAGACTTTTTGAAACAAGCTCACAATTGAAGGTTCTTTATCGCGAGGAAGAAACAGAGAATGCTGCTTCGTCTGCATTTCTTAATGCTGTCAGCAATTATCCGCTTTTAGTAGGTCAACAAACAAACCTCTACAAGTGTGTACTTGAAAATGGTTTCTCAATGCTATCTGATAAGGGATTTATGGGACTCCTGCATCAAGAGACTGTATATGATGATCCTAATGGTCTTCCTTTAAGACGTGAAGTTTATCATAGATTGATTTATCATTTCCAATATCAGAATGCGTTCAATTTATTTGCAATTGGTCATCGAGAGAAATACAGCACAAATGTCTATGGCGTTTACAAAGATGAGATAAAGTTTGCAAACATTAACAACCTTTTCCATCCTTCAACCATAGATGCTTGTTTTGCACATAATGGACATGATATTTGTGGTGGAATAAAAGTAAATGATGAGTGGAATACCAAAGGGCACCGTGATAGAATTGTCTATTTTACGGAAGAACAGTTGCGCGTACTTGCAGACGTGTTTGAAAATGGTGCAGACTGGGAAACTACGAAACTTGTTTCTATCCATTCCGTGGACGTAATAGATGTACTTAAAGCCTTATCAGCATTCCCTAAACATGTTGTAAATTATAATGCGAACATGTCTGAAGGATGGCATGAAACTACAGCCGTCGATTCTGGTATTATCAGTAGGGAAACATATTATCCTAATATAGACAATTATGAAATGGTCTATAATGGCCCGCAAATATATGTGGGTAATCCAAACTATAAAACACCAAGAAAGGTATGTGTTCAGAAAGCCGATTATGACTCTCTGGATTTGATGACTCTTAAAGAGGATTATATTGCGAGGTCAAACTACAAACCTCTCATGCCACTTAATGAATATAAGTCATTAATAAAGGGGTTCTGTATTGGTAAAGACGAAAATGGAAATGACATGTATGACAACTGGATAGACTATTATAAAGTCGGATTCAGGAAAATGATCAACCTTTCAGGCGAACGCTCGTTGATATGTGCTGTCCTGCCTCGCAGGACAGCACATATCCACGGCATTATCTCCTCTTCCTTTGTCAGAGGAGATAATGCCGTGGATATGGCTGCGCTTTGCGCAGCCGTGCCAATGGATGCTTACATGAAAATCATGGCTTCGCAAAATCTGACATCAGTTAGAATCCAAGGTTTTCCTCTTGGTGTTGACCCCAAATATAACAATTCACTTCGTAGCCGTACTCTTTTATTGAACTGCCTCACTACAGCCTATTCCGACCTCTGGATGGAAATGTGGTGTGAGGAATACAAGGATGAGACATGGAGCAAGAACGACGTGCGACTGAAGCACTTCAGTGGATTGACAGAACAGTGGCAATGGTCAACGCCGCTGCGTAACTACTTTGAACGTCGGCAGGCATTAGTGGAGGTTGACGTGATAGCAGCGATGGCACTCGGTTTGAAGCTTGAAAATCTGGAAGCTATCTACAACATCTATTTCCCCGTACTCCAACAAAATGAGGATGATACATGGTATGACCAAAAAGGGCAGATTGTGTTCACATGTTCCAGAGGCTTGACTGGTGTGGGGCTTGACCGCACTGGCAATGCCCGTCAAGGTAAAGTTGGCTGGGAGGACATACGAGGTGAAGCCATCTCAAATGCTGACGGCATCATTATTGGCTATCAAGGCACGATGCCTACATATACTCACACCATTGACCCAGCCAAGAGCGAACTCTATGGTGGTCAGCAGCAGACGTTCTATGCTCCATACACTCGTTGTGACCGCATACAGGACTACCGTACTGCATGGGCTCATTTTGAGAAGATATTTAACAAGAAACAATGATGGAACAGCTTCAACACGATAGATATTATAAGCTTCTCTACGACGTACTGCGTTCATATAAACGCTGTACGCCTAAGAACATTTGTCAGTTACGGAACAGACAAATCTTTGTCTTCGGAACAGACAAGAAGGGAAGTCAACGACAAGGTGCTGCTTGGCTCGCAGCCAATAGGTTCGGAGCTTCAGTAGGTGTTACAGACGGACTGTCAGGTCGTGCATATGCCTTACCTACTCAGGGTTTTTCGATAGAACAATTGGCAGATGCAGTAAGAAGATTTGAAGAGTTTGCACGTGCAAATCCGTCCTTTGAATTTCTTGTTACTCCAGTCGGCTGTGGTCATGCCGGATTCAAGATTGAAGAGGTGGCTCCTCTGTTTCAAGATTGTGTGGGTTTAATGAATGTAATGTTGCCAGAAGATTTTATACGCTACTTCCGCATGGAGTGCATTCACAACTTGGAACAAAATAATAAGGAACAAAATATTCCACAAGATACAATGGATGTTTATTCTTTCTATGATGACTCCTTACATGACGTAATAAGTTTCCTGAAAGACAATAATATACCATTTAATCCAGATGGTGGCTTCACGCTAACTGATGAACAAGGTTCTATTATAGCAGAAGCTGAACTTGGCATTGAAAGTGAAAAGATAGTCTTTCTTCCATTCAATAGCCAAAGCGAGTTGACATTCAAAAATGCCGGTTATACAATAATGGATGTAGATTCATATCTGAAAAGAAAAAAGAAATAGAAGACATGAGCATAAGAGTGAATAAAGTTTTGAAAGAACTAAATATAGGTATCAATGATATGGCGACTTATCTAATGAAGATAGGTCAGTCTCTTATTGATGCTGCGCCTAATGCTAAACTTTCAGATGAACAATACAATGCTTTGGTAAATCATTTCACGGGAAAATTAGTGATGTCTATTTCTCAATTTGCAGAAAGTAAGGGCGATTCAGACATTGCTGATGTTATTAGGTATGCTCATTCAAAAGGATTGATGATACCTAATGATCCTTCTTATGTTTTGTCATCAGAAGAACTATCAGTGATAGATCCTATTCATTACAAAAGCCAAAGGATCAAAGAGACAATTTCTTCAAAACCAAAACAAGAAAGTGTAAGTAAAAATGTTTTTCGCACTAAGACCGAAACCAAGGCAAATCCAATTTCTGTGTTGGGTTCAATAAATCTTGATGCTTTAAATTCTTCTACCCGTCCACAAAGAAAGACACGAGAACAGAGGCAGGAGGAAAGAGCTCGTAGAAATGCGGAGCAATCACCAAATGTGGCGACGCAAAGAAAAAATGCTGACACGACCATTATTCGTGACATTTGGCAACGTTTCGTAGATATTCAGGAAAAACTGATAAAACAAAGATCACTTCCAATTTCCATAGATACAGAATCTATAGAAGTTGAAGACGATAAACTGTATGTGACAGTTGACGAAACCAGCAACAAGCAACAAGTTGATTCAATAATCAAAGGTAAACTTGGGGTTGATGAATATGATTTGGAATCAGGTGCCATTTTTGTTGATGAAGAAAAATGGGATGCTCTTTCTGAAACTGAATTAGCTCAGATAAGGAAAGAACTGGCAACGAGCTATATTGAACTTGATACAACACCAGCTATCAATGTAACAATTAATTATAGTAATGGTTTTGGCCGCTCAGATCAAATGTCTCTTGAAGAGCTAAAACAATTGGACTCTATCATAAAAAATGGCAATTTGATAGAAGGAACAATTGATGACCAAGTGGCATTCATATCAAAAATTTCAATTAACAGAGAAGATTTACTTCGTCACTTATTTGGTGACCATTACATAAGATATGAGAAGAAAAGAAAGAAAAAGGATGTAGAGCCAATATTGACTGAAAGATTTGAATATAGGAATCAGTATATTCCTTGGAATGCGTATCAGCAACTCCAAGATATTGGGTTGCGTTGCATACACTATATTCTTATATTCAGAGTTAAAAATGAGAGAGCCAATGAAGAGTTGAAAGACACCTATGATTGTTGGTCATCAAATAATAATTCTTTTGAGTTTAAGAGGCTATACACGAAGAAATCTCCACTTGGAGAGGATTTTCTGCATGAAATCAATGGGAATATTATGGCTTTCATGAACGAAGCTTCTTTATATTGTTCCACGGACGATGTAGAAATTGAAATCGTGTTTGCTTACGCAATATCAATGCACAAACTAATTAAAAAGGAGTTCTCGGAATTTGCCAGTATTATATCTGGCAAGGAGGGATATAGCTTCAATGATGAAACAGGTGCAATAGGTATAGACTTTAACTGGCGTGAACAAGACATTTCTGAAATTATATCAGAAGTAGAATCGTGGATGCCTTTCATAAAGGTCAATGTGTTTGATGAACACCGATTTAAGTGTAATGTCAATACAAACCTTATTGGTTTTGATGAAATCAAGAATGCTCTAGAGGACAAATATGAAGACATCGACGTTGAAAATGACAGCGTTAACCACCAACTCAATATTCGTCTGCCATATGTAGAAGCCGACTTATATGACCAACTTTGTGCACGGTTACGCAACGATTTACTCCAGATAAGCATCGTTGGTATTGAAGTCACTTTTGCTCCAAAAGTAGAAGGTAAAGTTCGACTGAACGTGAATTACAATGCTGAGTCTAGATTGGAAGATTTGGAAGATTCCATTACGGAGATGAAGCGAGCCGATTTTGGATTTGTTCTCGAAGATAAGGAAGTAACTTTCGGTAAACTTTTGAAGGTAAACTATCCAAATCTAATATTTGACATTGACGTAGAAGATGATAAGAAAGATGCCATTGTCAATGCTTTCGAATCTAAGACGATAAATACGATAGTGCCAATTCTTACAGGAGATTTAGAAAAGATTTCCCGTCTGAAAAATACCTTCACAATGGCCACTACCGGTCAGGAACTGGTTAACCCTCGTCTTCAGAATTTTATTTTTGATTCGTCACAGGCTACCAAAACCCAAGACATTGATTTGATTCTACGTCACGATGGTTCTGTATACAAGGATTTATGTATTCACTTACTTAATCCTCATGTAAATGAATCTCAGAAACAAGCAATTATCAAAGCAATGTTTGCTGACGATTTGGCGGTGATTCAAGGCCCTCCTGGCACTGGTAAATCTACTGCCATTGCGGAACTTATCTGGCAATTGGTCAGAAAAGGTCTGCAACAAGGAAACAAACGTGAACGCATTTTACTGACATCAGAGACAAACTTAGCTGTTGACAATGCAATTTCTCGCATTATCAACAATAAGACTAATCTTGTAAAGCCAGTTCGTTTTGGTGGAGAAGAAAAACTGGAATCGGAAGGATTACAATTCTCTATCGAACTCATGAAACGATGGGTAGAAAAAGGAGACTCATGCCTGACTATAGAAGAGTCTGAAGAAGAAAATGACTCCAAAGTCGAATCAGACTTAATACTAAAGAATTGGCTTGGAAATATCTCCCGCCGTTCATTCTACGGAATGGATGATGATAATCCTACAATCCAAAAATGGCGCAATTATTTGGAGCATCCGAATGGAGAACTGCGTAAAATCGTCTATGACAGATATATGGAGAATGTTAATGTCATTGGTGCTACTTGTAGTTCCATCGGAGATAAAAAAGCTGGGGATGATAAATTTGTGAAGTACACTTCGTTTTTCCATAATTATTGTGAGGTGTTCAAACAAAAATTTAAGAACAAAGCACGTATTGAATTTACAACAGTCATACAGGATGAGTCTTCAAAGGCTACTCCTGCTGAACTAGTGCTGCCTTTTGTTTATGGACATAGAGCCATAGTAATAGGTGACCACCGTCAGTTGCCACCTATGCTTGATCAGGAAGAGTTTGAAGATACTCTTGATTTTGCATATAAATTAGCGAAAGATGAGAATGATAAAAACGAGGTGACTCAGCTTAAGGAATATGTGGGACAGCATTTTGACGAAATGGAAATCTCTCACTTCCAAAGACTGTATGAGAATATTGATGTGTCCCTAAAAGGCACCTTCAATTTACAATATCGAATGCACCCAGATATTAATGAAGTCATAGAACAATTCTATAGAGAAGACGGAGGCTTGTTCTGTGGTTTGACAACTCCAAAAGATCTGGGCGTTAATGATCGAGACATGACTAATCCTGCATCACGATATCATGGTCTTGACATAAAAGGACTCATAGGACACAACACACATGTTCTGTTTATTAACACCACTTCTCCGGAAATGCTTGATGGAAAATCGAGGGTAAATTATGGAGAGGTAGAAACTATTAACCACATACTTTCAAAATTTGAAGAGTCTGAAACATTTCAAAAATATCTTTCTAAATTCTCAAAGGAAGAGGATAAGCAGATAGGAATCATTAGCTTTTATGGCAAACAGATAAGGCAGCTGAGGTCGATGGCTTTCGGACACAAAGGTATTCCTACACGTGTAAGTACTGTTGATAGATTTCAGGGAATGGAACGCAACATCGTTATTGTCTCTATGGTGAGAAGTAATATCATTCAAAGTTCCAAGAATCAGCAGCCAGACAGAAAAAGATATCCGAAATATGGCTATCCAGAACAACATTCTTTAGGTTTTGCCCAATCTCCTAATAGGCTTAACGTGGCATTGTCCAGAGCTAGAAGACTGCTTATTATAGTTGGCAACAGAGAACATTTTTCAAATTTAGAAATCTATAGAAGGCTGTTCCTGACTATAGAGTCAAATAAAAATAATCACATCGTAAATCAAGAAGAAGTATGAATATCACAGATATAATTGCAAATGCAGATTTTATATATTCAACCATAACCAAATGGGGGTTGAAGAAATATACCTGTGACGTATTATACTTCACAGAGGAGCCACTTGATGACTTATACAATGTTATCTGTTCTGTTTTAGCAACAAATGATGGCTTTTATGATAAAAGATGCCTTGGGGTTCTTCTTGGTTTCAGCATGATGAACCAAGAAAAAGAGGATAAGCCTGAAGTGTATTTTGATATTGCCGAAGTCAGGATGTTTGAGGATATTTTGAAGAAGGTAGAAGATGAGCATCTTATCAAGGTTGTTGAGCATGATGTTTTCTTAACGAATCTCGGTAAAATTTCACTTGAAAAGAAGAAACACTTTAAGTTCTTCTCTGGAACCAAATATTTATATGAGCATCAGAAATTAAAGTCTGATACTCCAATGGCATTATCAATGTTCCCATTTTTCAAAGATATGGGAATTTATAGTGATTTGGTTGAAAAGAAACAAATCTGGCCCGATGATGAGTTTGTTGATTCAATAATCCATTTTGAGATGACACCTCTTTTGAAGAGGTTGGAATATCAATCAAAGGAAAGTGCAAATATTTACCAGGCCGAGCAACAGGAATATTTTGATTTAGATAGTCGTCTGGTTACAGTAAAGCTCTATCAAGACAACAATGATTATATTCCTGTGATAATGAATGGTGACGATATTGCCACTCATGCCACGGAACTGGTTAGTAAGTATGAGAATGAATTATTCCGTGAGAATCTTGTGTTGGAATGCCTGTTCCAGCAACTGTGGGACGACAAAGATGCGATTCTTAACGACGAATCTTTGAACCCATACTACGAGCTGGTTGATTATGAGAAGTTGACAAAAGATAACCGAGTAGAATGGTCGGATGCTAAGCTCATGGCTGTCATAATCAATAATGCCACACCTACATGTTGGAAAAACATCACCAGATTCTGCGATGTTAACGTTTTGTATTCATACATTCCATCTTATAAAGAGAATCTGGATTGGCCTATTTTGACAGAACGTGCTGAAGACCAATTCCTCATTGATCATTTCATTGATTATCCATGGGATTTAGAGGTGTTGTCAACCGATTTAGGTAGAAACATAGAAATCATTGAACAACTGTTGTTGCTTCAAAAGGACACACAAGACGACTGGAACTGGGAAGAATTGGAGAAGATACTGCCAGATACATTTGTTTTGTCAAATCTCAATGTTGTTCAGGTTAACCTTGCTCGATATACTAAAAATACAGTTGAGGTTCAGGAAGCAGTATTATCAAATCCCGACAAACGTTGGGATTGGATTGAGATTGAAACAAAGTTTCCAATTGAATATTTATATGAAAACTTAGTTGTATTGCAAAAATACATTCTAAGTATCCAGTTCTTTGATAGAATATTTACAGATTCTGTATGGGGTGTTAGATTCGCTACCAATAATGTTTTTGTAAATGCAATTAAAGAAGCCAGTAAAGACGAAGGTGTACTATCTTCTTGTATTTTGAATGATAAAGACTATATCTGGAAGCCACAAATTATTGACACATTAACGGAATGTGGATTAATTAGTTGGCCTACCACTCCATATATGGTTGGTTTCGAATGCAATCAGAGTATTACATGGAACAAGCAGTTCTTTGATAAATATGCTCATAATATCACTACCGATGAAGGACGAACATTTGTTTCCAAATCAATTCGTGATTTCGAGGTTTTATCCTCCAATCCAGATTTCGAGTGGGACTGGCAGGCAATTTCATCCAATGAATTATTGCTGTCAAACACTTTGTTGTATACTCAATTTGGAGAAAAACTAGACTGGAATCTTGTCTTCGATAATAATAATGATATAGAACAACTTCAATCAATTGACAAAATTGATACTTATATTGGTGTTGATGGTGAAGCCTGGACTAAATTCTCGTCTGTAGCGTCGTTAGATTATGTTATAGCCAAATATAAAGATTCAAAATATCCTTGGGATTGGACTGTTTTAACAGAGAGAATGTTCTCAAAGTTGAAATTAGAAAATCTTGGTAATCCTCTTTTCGTTGAAAAATGGGATTGGACATACCTTTCAGAGAATGTTCCAACAGATTTCCTTCATTCATATCTCAACAAATTCAAGAATTACTGGAATTGGGAAGTGATTTTTGGAAGGATCATAACTACTTCGAACAAGTTTGATTATGTCTTTCTTGATAAAATTGCTGTAATAATCACAAATATTACTCCTAGCTCAAAATGTAAAGAAGCGTGGACATCACTTACTTCACAATATTCTTTCAAAGAACTTAAAAAGGTTCTCAAAGAAACGTCTACAAAAAAATCGTATTGGTGGGATTTGAAATATTTCTGTTTGCATAAAGAATTTAATGTGTTCAGTGATATTCATGAATGCCGTAATTTTGTGGACTGGGATGCTTTATCTAGTTCAGAAGCTGTGGACAATAGTTTGAAGTTCAATCCTAAACTTAAGATTAAGCCAAAATCATGGACAAATGATGTCATGACGTTAATTGGCGATACGAGAAATAGGTGGAATTTTAAGATGCTTTCATCTTTTGAGAGCTTGAATGACCAAAGATGGTTTCTTTCTCGTTTTAAAGATAAGATTGACTGGGAAGTTATTTCCAAGTCAAGTAAGTTGTTCTGTCAGCAAGACAAGCAAAAACTGAACGAAATTATTGAGTCATACAAAGACAAGCTGGATTTCAAGGCATTATCAGAACGTGGTGACGTTAATATAGAGCAAATAATAAAGATACATCCTAAGGGCGATTATGACTATAATGCGCTTATGGATCGGCACGTAATAAAAGTTACAATGGAACTTATTGATTCTATGCCGAATTATGAATGGAATTGGTTTGCTGTAAGTTCATCTAAATCATTCTATCCAACTAAAGAGTTTTTGCTGGATAAAATTAACGAAAACCTGAATTGGGAACATTTATCATCACATGATAATAAAAGAGCATGGGAAAACGAGGAAGTCGTTATCTCGATTGCGCAAAGAAAGAATATTTCTGATTTGATTGATTGGAAGTTTTTGTCAGGTTTGCAATATTTTCCTTTAAATAGAAGGGTTCTTGAATATGTTCCTTTAGATGAATTAGACTGGTCAAGTCTCTCGGACAGAAAATCTATTCTGTCTTTGATTGATGACTATGCAGACTTTATAAATTGGAGTATTCTTTCTGATAAGAGACATTTCATCTTAGATCTTGATGCTCTTGAAAAGTATAAGGACAGACTTGACTGGCATGTTGTCTGTCAAAGACACGACTTCAATTTTACAGAGGAGATTTTAGAACATTTCCGTGATTATATTGACTGGACAGAGGCTTCAAGTTCACAGAATATCAATTTCACTAAAGCTCTTGTATTAAAATTTACAGAAAAATGGAATTGGCCGGTCTTGGTGAAAAACAAGGCATTCCATAATAAGTTAGACATTTCTCAATTCCCTTATGGGAGACAGATTAATGTAGTTGACTTTATTGGTAGATTTCCACGTCATCCTAAAGCATACCACTTTACTCATATGGATAATGCTATAAAAATTATTCGTTCTATGAAGTTGCAAAGTCGTAATTATGCAGAAGGAAATTTTTCCAATAGTGCAGGAACGAATGTGTATAGGACTGGCAAAGCACATAACTTTGCTCGTTTCTATTTCGCGCCTAAATCACCGACTCAATTTTATAATGAATGCCTTGGAAAAGATATAGAGTATCCCAAATATTCTAAGGCACTAAACCTTGGACTTCCCAAATGTCCAATGCCTGTATTTTTTATCTTTGACATAGAAGAGTTATTGATGGAAATTCCGGAGAAGTGTTTTTATAGTACTGGCAATATGCAAAAAGATGCTACTCGCTGGTATAGGATAATAGATGATCCTAGCCATATAAGAGCTAGAGAAATCTACATCGATAGTTTTGATACTTTTAATGAACGTCAGCAGGAATTCCTTGTTGATGGTGAGTTGGATTTTTCAAAACTGAAGGACGTTCAAATATGCTGTTATGATGATTATCAAGCTAATGTTCTTCGCCATGAGCTACATGATACTCGTTGGGAGGGTGTCGTTACAGTGGATAGGAGTCTCTATGAGTACAAGAATAAGAAATTGTACTTCAATGACAATGAAGAAACAATACGCATCTATACAGATTATGTTAATCCCTATGAATTCAGAATAACTTATAATGACGATGAAGCACCGAAGATTGTTAATAAGAATATGGTGCTGCGTCAAAAAGAAAATAATATATATGTATCCTCTAGCGTGGAAATATCAAAAGATACTCATTTTGAGGTATATTTTGAAGTGAATAATCCAAGAGAGGGTAGCTGGTTGGTCTATAAAAATTGATAGAATATGGATAGTAATATAATGGTCATACATGGCAATATCTTTAATTCCAAAGCACAAACCGTAGTCAATACTATAAATTGTGTAGGAGTTATGGGTAAAGGTATAGCGCTTGTTTTTAAGCTTAGATATCCTAATATGTTTGAGTTGTACCAGAAATTCTGCGCTCAACATCTTATTGATATTGGAAAGCTGTGGATTTATAAAGGTGAGGATTCTGATCCTTGGGTACTTAACTTCCCAACAAAAACTCACTGGAAACTTCCAAGTGAATACGAATATATAGAAAAAGGGTTGCAGAAGTTTGTTGAAACATATAAAGAAAAAGGTATAACTTCTATTGCGTTCCCATTGTTAGGAGCTAACAATGGAGGGCTTGACAAGGATAAGGTGATGGAAATCATGACAAAATATCTTTGTCAATGTGATATTCCAGTCGAGATATATCAGTATGACCCTATGGCTCCTGATGATTTATTTGAGACATTCAAGTCCAAATGGAATGAGATTCCATCCAAAAATAAAAAGAAAGAACTCGGCATCCGGACTCAAAAGCAAGTTGATACTATTGACAATGCCATAAACGTGGATGGCGTTGCTTCAATGATTGCTCTTATTGATTATGACGGAATAGGTTTAAAGACTATGCAGCAATGTTTCCGTCTTGTTATGAATTATACAAAAGAACCTCAACTCGATTTATAATATGCTTCCATTACAACAAGCTAAAGAGGTACGTCAATCGGTTATTGACTATATAAAAGCTACATTCCGCTTCAAGGAACAGGCTGTAGGCGATGCTTTTTATCGGTTTATAGAAGACCGAGGAAATGGTATGTTTAAAGGCCCGTACATTTCTTTGAAGACTCCCTTCATTGCTGCCTCAGATGAGGAAAAAGCAAATATCCCATTGGAGATTTCACCATCATTTCCTCCGTACAAGCATCAGTTGAAAGCATTTTCTCAACTGTCAATGGCTAATGGCCATGCCCCCGAACCGACACTGCTTACTACAGGAACAGGTTCTGGTAAGACAGAATGTTTCCTTTATCCTATCTTGGATTATTGCTACCACTGTAACAAGTTTGAACGCAAGAGAGGCGTAAAGGTTATAATACTTTACCCTATGAATGCGCTTGCATCTGATCAGGCACGTCGTTTAGCAAAGACTATTTGGGATGATGAACGACTAAGAGGACGTGTTACAGCAGGCCTTTTCGTTGGTGAGGGAGTCGATGCTAAGGAATATCCAAGTACCATGGATGAATATCATATCATTGAAAACAGAAAAGCTATTATTGATACAGTTCCAGATATTCTGTTGACCAATTTCAAAATGTTGGACTATGGTTTGATGCGCCAGAACTTCATGGAATTATGGAAGGGCAACATTGATGCAGAAGACAAACAGCTCCGCTTTATTGTACTCGATGAGCTGCATACCTATGATGGTGCTCAGGGTACAGATGTGGCAAATCTGATACGACGTTTAAAACTTAAACTCCATCTTCCTAAACATTTTCTTTGCCCAATCGGAACCTCAGCCACCATTGGCAACGGTGAAGATAGCAAACGCCGTCTATGTGAGTATGCCAGCGATGTGTTTGGAGAATCTTTCCATGAAGAAAACGTCATCGGAGAGGAACGACTTCCTGCTGAAGATTATATTCATCCAGCGCAAACTGACATACCGACTGCTACACTCTTGAAAGATTGTGTGTTCCAATCGTCGGATAATGTAAGCTCTTATATGCGGCGTATATGTAAGACATGGGTTAAAAAGTCTGTTGCTACTCCCTTTGAAGTAGCTACAGCCCTTCAAAACATGTCCGTTGTTCAGGACATCTTGGTGTCTCTTTCAAAGGGGATGCTAACGCTTGACCAACTGAGAAACGAGATGGTAGAACGTAATGCCGCCATTCGAAGGATGCTTCTAACTTCTGGAGAACGATTCTGTGATATAGCTATTGAGAACCTTCTTACCCTTATTGCCTATGCAAAGCAACCGAAGGGCAATGGCGGCGAAGCACCTATGCTCTATCTGCAGGTACAGCTTTGGCAAAGAGAGTTAAGCGGAATTCTGCGCTATGTTCAGACTATACCAGAGTTTACATGGCGCAATAGTCTACGAGACGATGACAGGGTTGCTCTGCCGATGTATTTTTGCCGTGAGTGTGGTGCCAGTGGATGGATTTCCCGCAGGTTACAAACGGATGACCGTTACTGCTCTGACATCACTACCATCAACAAGGCTTTTATGGATAAAGAAAAAGAGGTTGTGCTGCTCAATATAGAATCAAAGAAGCATGAAGCCATTGACGACTATCTGAACGACGATACATTGAACATCACGGTGTATAGCCATATGAAAGACTTGACAGACGCAGGTAGGAATGATGCTGACGCTATCCGCCTTCGTGTCTGCCGCAAATGGACATCTACAAAGAAAGGTAATCCGCGATTTGCACGCTTTTGTCCTGAATGCAACAGTGATACCATCTGCCAGATAGGTGGTAAGACTTCCACGCTTAGTAGTGTAGCCATCAGCCAGGTGTTGTCAAGCGACTTTGATAAAGCTTATGCTAGTGAGCGCAAGATACTGACCTTTACAAACAGTGTACAAGATGCAGCCCATCAAGCTGGATTCTATGAGGCTCGCACATTCCGTTTCCTTTTCCGCCAGTCAATGCAGAAATATATCAACACATTGGATGGTAAGCCTATTTCAATGACCGACCTACAGAAGGGCTTCAAAGTTTTTTGGAAGGAACAACTCTCTGAGGATGATTACTATAACCGTTTTTTACCAGCTGACCTCGCTACTCACATCGATCTCCGCAAGAACTATCGTCAAGGAACAAGTTTTATGCAACGGTTTAAGGATGAATTTGATTTACGTGTGGATTGGGAGATTTGCAGCGAGTTCGGTTTGATGGCTCAATTGGGACGTACATTGGAGAAGACAGGATCATCGGCAACATTCTTCCAAAGCGAAGATATCAAGCAGGTCTTTGAACAAATGAAACCGTGGCTATTGGAAAATCATTTGGAATATGTGGCTGAGGATAGAAATAAGTTCTGTCATTTTGTCTATGGTATCTTGCAACGTATGAGAATGCATGGTGCTGTTGACCATCCTTATCTGGAGAAGTACAGAAATGAAAAACTGACAGCATGGGCACTTAACTGGAACTATGATTCTCGCCACTTCCTCAACCGTTCTTTTGGTGGAACCGTCCGATTCCCAAAACTAGTGGGAACGCAAATTATAGCCCGCAACTATGATATGCTTGATATTGCTGTGCTAAGACAGGATGGAAAACACAATTGGTATAGTATCTTCTTTGATAAGACCTATAATCGTGCATTGGTAGAAAACTACACACTGTTCAATGAACTTATTGTAAAGCTGTTTGATACGATGGAACAATGTGGAATTGTGAACAAGGCTCCTATGGGTGGAGGTAATTTTGCCATCAATCCTCAAACGATTTGGGTTTCCAGTCATGTTAAGCATATTCAATGCGACTCATGCCAATCATGGTTGTGTGTTGCAGAAGAGGACGAGTTTGCTGAAGAAACAAGTTGCTTGGATTACAAATGTCGGGGCACTTATTCACAGATGCTAACGCTAGGCCAAAACTACTATCGCCAGGTGTATAATAGAGAGATTTCACCACGTGTCTATGCTCGTGAACATACAGGATTGCTTGAACGTAAAGATAGAGAAGAGTTGGAACACGACTTCAAGGAACACCCTCATTCCAACTCAGTTAATGCACTGAGTGCTACCTCCACATTGGAGATGGGTATTGATATAGGCGATTTGAATGTTGTGGGAAATACATCCGTTCCTCCTAAACCTAGCAACTTCCTTCAGCGCGTAGGTCGTGCTGGAAGAAAGGAGGGCTCGGCTCTTGTCCTTAATTATGCCCATGCCGGAAAACCTCATGATATGTATTACTTTACATATCCAACAGAAATGATGGAAGGTGAGGTAAATACTCCTGGCTGTTTTCTGGAAGCCAAAGACATTTTGCGTCGTCATTTCTTCGCATATTGTATAGATACCTGGACAAGTGCAGATGTCAATAATACTTTGCCGGCGAGCATAGGCGAAATTAACCTTTCGGCAGATCTTCTTTCTTCCGAGCATTTCATCATCAATCGTATAATCGCTTTTATTAAAGCGAACAAGCGGACGCTTATAGAGAATTTCCGTTCTCAATATGATGAGAAAGTACATTCTTCACTTGATCGTCTTGTTGCATCACTGGATGATGAATCATTTTATCAGATGATTCTGAAGGAATTCCGATTGTTGACTGACCAGATATATAGTTTGCTCACTGAACAGAAAGAGTACAAGGAACAAGAGAAACATCTGCAGCCCAATGATCCTACAAGAGAAATCATTAAGGATTATATTAAAGCATCAAAAAAACAATATGTTTTATTACAGGAAGAAAATCTCATAGAATACCTAACTAATGTAGGACTTCTGCCAAATTATGCCTTCCCTGAAACTGGAATAAAGTTGCAAGCAAATGTCTATTCTTCCAGAGAGAAAGAGGATAGTATGGCAAATGCTGTTGAGCCAAAGGCTTTAGAACTTGTAAGGTCTGCTTCTCAGGGCATTAAAGAACTTGCTCCAGGTAACAAATTCTATACTCAGAAACTAAAGTTAGATGTGTCTGGAATATCAACGTTTGATTGGAAAGACACACTCCATACTTTACGTTATTGTTCAAAGTGTGACTGTATCGCCGAAAAGGGAACTACAGCTTATTCTGAGGGTGCATGTCCTAAGTGTGGAGACCCTTCTTGGGGAGTGAATAGCCATCATTACCTGAAGTTTACAAATGCTCGCTGTATGATGCGTAAAGATGATGCTTCGCTTGACGATTCAAACGAAGATCGTGAGCAGGAACGATATATCATGAAAAAGCATTTCATGTTCCATCATAATGGTGCTAGTATCTCCTATGCGATGCGAAACGTTGGTTTCGGTATCGAATTCTGTAATAGCATGGACTTGTATGAAGCTAACTATGGTATGGCCATGCAGTCTGGCAATAAACAAGAGATAGCCGGAGATAATGCTGTGCCGAACTATGGATTCGTTACTTGCAAATACTGTGGAAAGTCTATTCCTCTGCTTTCTGCTACAACAAGAGATGGAAAAGCTGTGGAACAGCACTATAAGTTCTGCAACCATAAAGATATTACCTTTGCAGGGGACGTACACGAAGAGGTTTTCGAGAAACTGTATCTCTATCGTCACATGCAGACTGAGGCGATCAAGATACTTCTACCCATCCAAATTATGGATGCTCAAGCTTCTATAGAGATGTTTAAAGCGGGTATTGCACTTGGCATGAAATCATATTATCATTCTTCACCGGAGCACCTACGCATAGATTCATACTCCGAGTTTAATCATGCAACTCAGAAAAAAGACCATTACTTGGTTATTTATGACACCATTCCTGGAGGCACTGGATATTTGGCTAAGCTCTTTAATACAGAGGAGTTCACCAAACTATTGAAAGAGGCATACGAAAAAATTAGCGAATGTCAATGCCAATATGAAGGTAAGTCTGCCTGCTATCACTGCATCTTATCCTATGGTAATCAGTACAGCCGTGAGGAATTTAGCCGTGAACGGGCAGAAGAATTGTTTAAGAAACTTATCGACCATACGAAGTCATGGGAAACCATCAATGGCAGCGTGGGCACCATTGCATCCACTGGTGTTGTTGAAGACAGTGAATTGGAAATCAAGTTTTCTCGTGCCCTCCAGTCCGTTGCACGGCAAAAGGGATGGACGTTCGAGAAAGTGCATGACATCAATAATTATCGTTATGAGCTTCACATTATCAATGAAGAAACAGATACGGATATTCTATATCATGTTCATCCACAGTTTGCTTTGGGAAGTCCATACGGTGTAAAGCACTATACAATCTCAGATTTTCAAGTGATTTGCGTGTCTGCAAAAATTAACGGCGAGTCTATAGAAGATTCCCAGCGAATCCCACAATGGGCTGTTTATCTAGACGGATATAATTATCATGCTCAGATGCCCAATATGCGTTTCTTTGGCGACATTGAGAAACGTGATGGAATCCGTGCATCACGAACACATCTAATGTTTACATGGATACTGACCTGGGACGACATCAAGATGTTTGAAAGTGATGAAGAGGATTTCTTTGGCGGAAACTCCCTAACTCGATTCATTTCTTTACTTCAAAATCCAAAACTGGGAGTCATACGTGATATGATTTATCAGACGGTATGCGATTGTGAACCATTTATGCCAATCGGCACTTCTCTATATCAAGGAGAATTGAATATCGACAATTCATGCGATGCTAATCTGCCGGAAGATTACACAGATGAAGAGCTGGCAGAGGCTCTTGGCAAGGGAATTCAATATAATTGGCATATATACAATCAATTGACATCTATTGACAAGGAAGAATGGGAGGGATTCTGGCGCAGATATGACCTCTTACAATTCTTTTCTAATGAGAAGCATTCAGACTCTTCCAGTAAATCGGAAGTATATGTCGATCGCGATGAAGTGAAGGTGTACTATCCAGGTTTGGAGCATATCGTAGACTTGCTTCTTGACAACAATATTCCTTTTAGTTATGAAGGTGATGTAGATGTCTTGGACGAAGAAGGAATTGTAGTAGCTTCTGCTGGATTGTTAATTCCGGATAAGCATATTGCCATAGACCCAATAGATAATGCTTCTGCCGCCAAGCTTCAGCAATTAGGCTATAAAACAATAGATAATCAGAACTTTAATATAAACGAAATAAAATAAAGTAATATGAGACTTTTCTTATCTGATACTTTCTTTGATGCAGTGATGCAACTGCCCAAAGATGCTCAAAAAAGAGTTGTGGACTTCCAAAAGAAATTCCGGCAGAACAGTACTTCGGCCAGTCTTCATTTGGAACCTATTACACAGTTCAAGGATTCTTCATTGCGTACTGCGAGGGTAAATGACAATTACCGTGTTGTAGTAGGTGTCATGCCTGGTGGAAATTTCTCTCTACTTTACGTTGGTGACCATGAATCCGCTTATCGATGGGGGATGAACAAACGTTTTTTATGGAACGACCATACACAATCATGCCAGATTATTACATCACAAGAGGAAAAATCCATTGTTCCAGTGTCACCTGAAGAAACAGAAAAGACTCTTTTTAAAGATATTCCTTCAGACAAGTTCATAGCTATCGGTGTTCCCTCAGATATATTGCCGAAGGTTATGGCTATAAAGGATTTGAACGACCTTGACAAACTGGAATCTGACTTACCAACTGAAGTTTATGAACATCTGTTCAATCTGATAGATGGAGAAAACATAGACGACATCATAACAATTGTAGAGTCAGGTAAGGCAAAGGAAAATGAAGATATGCTCCTTAGTGGAAATAATCTTAGTCGATTCCTGGAACTCACAGATGATGATGCCTTAGCACATATCATTGAGCAAGGAATGGATAAATGGCAAATCTTCTTACATCCCTCGCAGAGGAAATTAGTTGATGCAAATTATAAAGGAACTATGAAAGTTAGTGGTGGCGCTGGAACTGGTAAAACAATTGCTGCTATACACCGTTTGAAGTATCTTTGCAGCAAACCTGATTCTCATGTTCTTTTTACTACATACACAAAGACATTGAGTCTTAATCTTGAAGAATCAATTAAAAAGCTGGAGGTGCCACGTCAGCGTTATGAATTGAATAATATTGATCAAGTATTGCAGAAAATCGCTCATGAGTATCATGTGTGCGATGGCTTTTCAGTATTGGATTATAGTGGAGATGAAGAATCTCTGAAGCTCTGGAGAGAGGTCCTTGAAACTGAAGTGACAGAATTCGATGAACAATTCCTTTATAATGAATACATAGATGTCATTGTCTATTATGGCAATAAAGACGTGAAGCAGTATATGATGCAGTCTCGTGTAGGTCGAACTAAAGCACTCAGTCGCAAGCAACGAATTGAAATATGGAAATTAGTAGAGAAATATGTCTCTTTGAAGAGGGCTCGCAAGGTAATAGACCGATTGGAATTATTCAATGAGACTACTCAATATCTGAATGATAATAATATTCACCCATTTACAAATGTCATCGCAGATGAGTTTCAAGATTTTTCTAATCCAGAATTAAAGTTTCTTCGTGCCTTAGTTCCCGAAGGGCAGAATGACTTATTCCTGACTGGTGACCCGATACAGCGTATTTATAGTGGGCGTAATATCAATTTCAGCGCAGCAGGAATTAATGTAAGAGGTGTGCGAAGCAGACGATTGAGAGTGAATTATCGCACTACGGAACCCATCAAAAGAGTCGCCCTTAGTGTCGTTAAAGGCATAAGCTATGATGATATGGATGGTGGCACCGAAAGCATGAAAGGCTATGTTTCATTGATTCATGGTGGGGAGAAACCAGTTTACAAGTTTGTTGGAAACGCAAATGAGGAGGTCGAACAAGCTGTTGAATGGATTAAAGAGTGTCAAGAAGGGAATATTTCTCTTGCTGAAATTTGTGTGGCTGCTCCAACAATTGGTCTGTTGCATGACCTCCAAAGCCGTTTACATCATGATGGTACAAACTACAAAGTTCTAAAAGGTGCTTCTAAGCAAGGGAGTACGGATGGAATCTCTCTCTGCACATTCCATTCTTTAAAAGGATTGGAATTTAAAGTGGTAATTCTGATTGGAGTGAACGAACGCAACATGCCTTCAAAAGCTACAGAAAGTTATCCATTTACTAACATGGATGTCCTGGCTCAAAAGGAATATCTTTCAAGTCGTCGCTCTTTGTTGTATGTTGCAATAACACGTGCACGCCAATTAGTATTCATTACAGGGTATGGTACACCATGCCAATTACTTGGTTCTATATTGTAAGGGTATAATCTACCATCCAAAGAACTTACCACCATCCTCACATTCCTTTTCCCAATCGGACTTCCTATAATAGGTAGTCCGATTTTTCCTTTTACGCTTGTTCTTGCGAGTAAGCAGGAATGAGACCTCTGCAAAACTCTTAGTTTAGAAATTTGCTTATATCATTATTTTTTCGTACCTTTCCTCTATAAAACCGAAAAGAAATCGTCACAGAAGTAACTTAAACCAAAGGCTATGCTTATTATAGTACATAACGAGACTATGCAAGTCATTTGCTGACCTGCATGAAAAATGATACTTTCCTCTTCGAGCTTAACGCTCACACTGGGTTCCATCGCCAGTCATATCGTTGGTTAATTTATCATGACGAGGTCATATGCCATCACAAAGGTAGTAGCCTTCCCATGACTGGTATATTGCGTCATCCATTTGTTACGGATGCTTCGATTATGTTGTTGAAATCCTTATAGGATACGACGTCCTTCAAGATGTGCCATGCACAAATAAGCATTTTCCTTGCTATTGCTACTTGAACTTTCATTCTGTTTTTCTTTCTGACTTGTGTCTGGTGGTAGGAGAATCGGCTAAAAAAACAATTCTTGGTGCGACTTGCACCCCATGAGCATTGTATGATGGTTCGTCGAAGGTATCGGTTCCCATAAGTGATGCGGCGTGATTTAATAGTTTTGTTCGACTGATCATTGCGTGGCTTCAGTCCACTCCAGGAAGCGAGATGGTTGGCTGTTTCAAAGTGACTCATGTCGGTACCGATTTCTGCAATCAATGATGTGGTGGCCCTCATCTTCACTCCTGGAATCGTCTGTAAATTGTGCAACTTTGTCGAATACTCATTTTCGCAAATGGCCAGCATCTTGTCCATACACTCCTGTTTGTGTTGCTCTGCTAAGTCTATTTCTGCCTTGAGCTGCCGCATGATGTCTATGTCACATTCAGAGACCTCTGTAAAACCTCATGTAGATAGCGAAATTATAAATATAACTCATTGATTATCAATAGTATCATATGGACGTAAAAAGACTTTTCTGAGGTCTCGTAATTGAGATAACTTTATAGAGAGATTTTGTATCTTTGACACATTAATAAAAGCAAGATAAAAGAATATAGCTCATATTAAAATTACGTTTTTATTAAATGAGTAAGAGCTGGATTATTCTTTATTCGTTCTATCTCAGAATCCACGAGGGAGAGGATTTCTTGTTTTATTTTATGGTAGTTGGCTTCGATAGTCTCTTTGAGATTATCAGAGCCAACTTCATTTGTAAAGTCTACTATTACAGGTATGGGCTGATAGGCTTTCATCTCAGCAGAAACCTTTGCGCTATCCACCACTATCTCTGCATGGAAAATCTTTTGATCAATACGCTCATCAAAATTGTCAGAAACAGCACCCACAAACATTCCTTGCGTGAGATTGCTAATTTTAGAAGCTGGGATAAGGCTGTCCATTTGTGTGGAGATAGAGGTCGATTTGTCATTACGGTTAATGGTCATGGACTGCCGTTGCTGCAAGACCTTTCCAAATCGCTCAGAAAGTGTCTTGGCGGTTTCTCCTACGACTTGACCACTGAACACGTTGCCCACGGTATTTTGTATCACTTTACTTTCTTTGTCCCCATAATCGCGAGTGAGCTGTGAGAAGTCCTGAAAGCCCAAACACACTGCTACCTTGTTGCTTCGGGCGGTAGCAATAAGGTTGTCCAGCCCACGGAAATAGATAGTCGGCAACTCGTCGATAATCACAGAACTTTTGAGCTGTTTCTTCTTGTTGATGAGTTTCACAATACGACTATTATAGAGTCCAAGAGCAGCTGAGTAGATATTCTGACGGTCGGGGTTGTTACCTACTACAAGAACTTTCGGCTCATTGGGATTATTGATGTCGAGCGAAAAATCATCACCCGTCATTACCCAATAGAGGGCAGGAGAAATCATGCGGGAAAGTGGTATCTTGGCACTGGCTATCTGTCCCTGCAACTGATCCTGCGCTCCACCCTCCCAAGCGTCCATGAAAGGAGAAAGGTAGTTGGCAAGCTCATCGTAGGAAGTGAGTATCGGGAATATCTGTGCATAGGGGCGGTTAAGAAACTCAATGGCATGAGGGAAAGTACAATACTTCCCGCTCTCATATATCTTCAGGAACCAAATGATGGCCGCCAAAAGGATAATAGGCGACTCCACAAAGAAGTCTCCTTGTTTCTGTATCCACGAGCGGTTGAGGTTGAGCATGATGGTGTAGGCACTCTCGTAGGCATCTGAGATGTCTGTCATAAAGGCAGGATTGATTGGGTTGCAACGATGGCTTCTTCGTGGGTCGTCGAAGTTAATCACAAAGAACTGCGGCTTTACTTGGTAGGCATCAAGGTGGTTGAGCAAATGGTTGTAGGCAATTTCCGAAAGGTCGGGAAACTTATAGTCGTAAATATACATCGCAAAACCCTTCTCTATCTGCTGCTTGATGTAGTTGTTCACAATGGCGTAGGACTTACCCGAACCGGGAGTGCCGAGCACCATTGAGGCACGGAAGGGATTGACTACGTTAATCCAGCCATTGTTCCACTTCTTTTTATAGTAGAAGCGTGTAGGCAGATTGACGGAGTATTCGTTCTCCATCAACCGAGTTTCCTGCATAAAACTCTCATTCTCCGTGTTGAATACATCATCCATCAAGTTGTTTTTGAGCAGTCGGCTCATCCATACGCCACCCATCAGCAGACAGATATAGCCCACGGACAGCGTGAAGATATAGAGCGAAGCGGCACCGACCTTGCCTATGGGTAATGCCAACAGCCACCAGTTGAGGAAGAAGAACACGAAGCCAGAGAAAAGCACTGTCCAAATCTTTGGCCATGTGATCTTCTCTTCCTTGACTCCTTTTGTCCCAAGGCAGGACAAGGCAAGAAATACCACACAAAATAGTTTTGTCCAGAGGATAGACGAAAATAATCCCGTGGTACGCTGGAAGTTCATCAGAATTTTATCAATGATGCCAAGCGTAAAACCCCAGACATGACATGCCTCGTAACAGAACCAATAACAGTTAACGAGAAGGAATATCACTGATATGCCCCTCATAAAGTCCATGACTTTGCCTAATGCCCTTAAATCGTCTTCTTGTGCCATAATACTGTATTTTTAGCCTCCCCCAGCCCCTCAGAAGGGAAGGGAGTTGTAAAGATCTTGTTTGTTGAATGAGTTTATTTAATGTTTTCTTCGTCTAAGTTTTACCTTACTTTGTCTTCGGAGCTTACGCTGCCATGCTGCTTCCTTCCAATCATCGTTGCCCGAAGAAGAGAAAGATTCTCCCACCATATCGTCAATAAGTTCATCAATAAGGTTATCGCCTTCCTCTGTATTTTGTTGTAAGGGATGAAGGATTGATGGTTCCAAACGGACAGACGGACTGCCATACAAGGTTTCGTCCAAGAATGGGTTATGGGCAGGATTGGAGAAATAGGCATTAAAAACATTGGCGGCATATCCCTTGCCCAATCGTGAGCCATTAAGAGCAATGCCCTCCTTGTCGTCAATGAACGTGATGCCATATATTCGCCCGCTTTCGTTCTTTCGGATAAACACACGCAAGCCTTGTTCCTCCAGTCTTTGACGAAGTTCTTCCTCTGTCTTTGGAGAGGTACGCATTGTTTGTAACACCCTGTACCTTATGATTGATATCAATGGCTTGATAGCTTGTTTGGACTTCTGCATCCTGTTCTGCACGGCTGTATAGCCCACACCACGGCCAATGTCCGAGGCATGGATGGGTGTGCTTACTTTGTTGCCTTTATCATCGGTCGGAACATAGACAAGTCCGTCGTATTTCCTTCCTCGAAAATCTGTCTTCACTTCTTCCACGGCAAGGTTGTATGCAGAAAGGATGGCATTCAGCTCGCCCAAGGAGCAGAAGCGATAATGCCCCAGCACCATGCGGACAGCGCTTGCCACCTGCTCCTTGATGTTTCCTCTGGTGGTATCAATCTTGGGTGTTTCATTCATCGCCTTGTCAACAATCTTTGAGCTTGGAATAAGACCATATTTCCTCTCCAAATCATCAGTAATCTTCTTGCTCCGACGTTTCTCAAACTTATCGTTAATCTTCCGTCCACGACTGTCCACCCGAAGTGATACGATGTGGATATGCTCACGGGCGATGTCGTTGTGCTTGAACACGATGTAGGGTTGTTTTCCGTAGCCGAGAGCCTCCATATATTCCTTGGCTATCTGTGTGAGCCTTTCATCGGATAGTTTCTCGTCTGGATGCGGATTGAGGGAGCAATGGAACACCGTCTTTTTTGTTCGGCAGTTCTCAGGGATAAGTGCTTGCATATCGGTAAACACCTCTGCCATTGTATAATGTTCCTCTTTGTTTTGATACAAGCCATGGGCAAGAAGAATGCTTGCTTCCCCTTTCTCCACCTTTTTGAAGTTATAGCCGAGTGCCCCTTCAAGGTTCTCCGTTGCAGAAATTTTTGCTATCATTTTTCTAACTAAATTCTCAATACTTCTTCTTTCTATAATCAATAGTTAGATTGATAGCCTGCTCCTGCAGGGTGATAATTTGAGCCGATAAATGCTCCAACTTTTCAAGTAGAATCTGTGCAGTCTTCACGCTGTTATAACTGTTGATGGCCCGCACGGTCTGGTTATACAGCACGCCAATCTTATGGATTTGCGCCGTCAGTTCTGAGAGCTTTCGGTAGTATTCCACGGCGGATTTATCCACCGTGATAACCTTAAAACTCTCCCCAAGAATACGTCCACGCACGAAATCCGACTTGGTTTCCGCACCTGATTTATGGAACAAATCAATCGCCCGTTGCTGGTCTTTGGGCTTGGGAAGACGGGTATCCCATCTGTCCCATCGTTCTATCTTTTCGTTCATTGTTTTTATCCTTATCTAATTACGACTTTGGAGTAATTCTCTCCCCTTCGGGGCAAGGGGCTTTGTCGGCAGAAACGGAGTTTGTCGGACAAAGACACACCTTGCCAATATTAAGAGTTGATACGATTGAAGTATCCACCCTTTTGGGGTGTCTGCTTCGGGACGTT
>ERZ773197.449-NODE-449-length-32730-cov-5.728630_pt1 | contig 32730 bp, 27 predicted proteins | sample MGYA00580999_ERZ773197 | MGnify/ENA primary metagenome ERZ773197 (study PRJEB29015, sample SAMEA2738166) | human oral metagenome | biome: human oral; feature: human-associated habitat; material: saliva | place: China | collected 2185 ...
AAGCTTTTCAGACACTTGAGAAAGTTATATTCTATAAGGTTAAACCTCATAGAGTTAAATTCAGAAGTAAATACAACTTAAACGCGAGTTTCAGAAATAAAATAAACAATATGGGCACCCGTATTGTACCATCAGAAAAGACTGGTGTGGCTTATACACTCTTTATTCATAAAGCGAGTACCTTTGTTGAGATTTCAACCAAGGCGTTTAGCGAATACCAACAGACGAGTCTATTGCGAGCTAAGAAGATTAAATATGTCCAAATAGTTAGGAAAACAATTAGAGGAAAGAGAATGTATTACCTGCAGATTGTCTGTCAGGGATATCCTTTAGCTAAGACAACTAAAGGTGATAACGTAGTAGGTATTGACCCAGGTGTCTCGACAGTTGCTTACGTGTCTAAAAATAGCGTAGAGCTAGTTGATTTGATACCTGAGGATATCACACATCGTGAGAATCTCATAAAGTCACTAGACAGACGGATTGAACGAAGTCGAAGGGTAAATAACCCAGACTGTTATCACTCAAATGGTAAGATTAAGCGTGGAGTTAGATTTAAGCGGCCTACAAATAAAGCTAAAAGACTAATTCGAAGACGCCAGAAAGCGTACAGAAGTTTGACTGAGGAGAGACGAAAACTCCAAGGTGAGCTTATTAATCGAATTGTCTCACAGGCTTCAACTATTCGAATGGAAGACCTAAATGTCAAAGGACTTCAAAAACGAAGTAAAGATATTCGTATTAATCCAAAGACTAATAGACCATATAGTAAAAAGCGCTTCGGGAAAGCAATACTCAAAGCTGCACCAAGCTACTTTAGAGAGGCTCTTAAAACGAGAGCTAACACGTTAGGTATCACATTTGAGATTATAAATCCGCAAAAGGTAAAACCTAGTCAATACAATCACCTAACTCAGAGTTTTGAGAAGAAAACTCTTTCAACTCGCATATTTGACCTTTCCGATAGATGGACAGGTGTACAGCGAGACCTCTATTCAGCATTTCTAATTGGACATATAGAAAATGGTCAGTATGACCAAACTATTTCAAGAGAGTTCCCAAACTTCTATAAGAAGATGAAGGAATTTCTAGCAAAACAAAAACCAAGTCGCTTAGACTGGTACTTAAAATAATGTCAGGGTGTGACTTAACCCCGCGGGACTGACGCTCCTGCGTTACTGCACAAGACTTAGACTAATGTCTTTGAAACAGATAAGTTCTTAATGAAACAGACAATTTCTTATGAGCTTATCCATCTTGTGAAACTTCCAATGCTTAGACACATACCGAGATAGGGTCTTTACCCTGAGCAGGTCATTGTCTTTTAGACAGACATCTCTAAAGTTAGAGATGAGCTCTAAGCGCGCTTGACATTTGTCAAGCAGGAATCCTGGGATTTTAATCTCGGGAAGACGTCAAATGTGGCGAATACACGGGCCAAGCCCCGACCCCATCATTATTTGTGAAAAAAAAAGTTAAGATTGCATACGCAATCTTAACTCACGGGGGTCCCGAACCCCCGACCCCATCATTATTTGTGAAAAAAAAGTTATGATGTGTACACACTCATAACTCACGGGAGGTCCCGAACCCCTCGATTTTCATGAAAAAAAACACAGAAAGGATTTTCAATCAAAAGGATTTTAAGAAACTAAAAACCTAACCGACCCCTATCCTAGATAGGTTGAAAACAAGGTGAAAAACTATGAAAATAATATTACCAATAATCAAATATATACTAAAATGGGCTCTGTTACTATTCGGACTATATGTCGCATTTTGGGTGACTGTAGTTTGCGGATTACTATTTATCGGACTTGGTGCCGCTGTTGGTGGATTTGTTGATAACATCGGCCCTGGACCATACGACCCACGAGCAAATCGAAGCTTTGTTGGGTGGTTCTATGGTGGTTCGAATTAGCCAAATCTGCAATCTTGTGGTATAATTAAATTAAACCACAAGAAAGGAAAAAGCGATGATAGAGACTACGGAAAAACTGATGAAAGACCTGAGCTTTGGTGACATCATAACTACTCGAATTCCGTTTGAAGAAATTACAAAAGAGTATTACAACGGATATAACGAATATGATGTACGTGGCGAATTATTCAACGTTAACGGTCAGCGCTCGAAGGTGCGCCCTGTGATGGTTGTCGCAGTTAACGATAACCAATTGTTGTATGTGAATATAACATCGAAAAACGGTAATGGTGGTGATAAATTCCATCAATACAAAGTTGGAGACAATTCTATGACACCCGGCCACGAATATCATGATACGTATGTAGAAATATCGGGGGTTCGAGCAAAATATATCAACCCAGAAAAGAACGTTAATGTATTTCCGAAATTCCAACCAAAGGATTTGTGGAACATACGACAATCATTAATCGAGACAGCCACTACAACCGATACTCGTGATAGATATGCATACATCGGTTATGAAAACGTCGAGAGTTTCAGGCAAGCTTTAGTTCGAAATGACTTTGAACAAAACGAAACAGAAGACAAATTCGCACGAGACAATCGTACAATAACCGTGCGTGACAACGGTGTTATCCACCATCATTTTGAAAGAACAATAGACGAGGTCAGAATGCTCGTTGAAGAATACGAAGGTATTCAACTAACAACATTAGACGATATTACATGTTTAGACAATTTGGTCGAGCGTGACATATCAGAAAGTAGGTAAAATGGAACCAAAACACAATGTCCGCTACGAAGAGGATATACCTAAAGAATATGAAATTAGCTACATACAAACGTCTGACGGTGGGTTTGAACTAGTAACGGCTACACAAGACGAATTCAAACAGATACCTATCGATATATCAACACCCGACGATATAGACGAACAGACACTAATTGAATTGTGGTCTGGAAAATATTTCCACGAATCATTAAGACCACACCTAGAACAATTAAAAGGTCACGCACTAACAACAAATTCAATTATGAACACAATACTATACGGAACGCCGAAAGGTAATAGTACCCGTACAGTGTGGGAGACGGGTTGTGACCCAACATATCCATACGAACAAGACCTTGTTGGTGCGATATATCATACAAGTAAAGCTATTCGTAAAGCCATAGAGCGACACGAATATGATAACCATCGAAATTTCCCAAATGAAAGATGGAAAAAAACCATATGGTACATATAGAGACGAACATCACCATCGGTGGTGTTTTCTCCAATAAAAATTAAAGAAAGGAGTGAGACCAGTGACATGGGAAGAATTAGCGAATAATCGCGACAAAATCACACGTATTGAGATAACCGATTGGCTCAATAACACACTATACCAATTCACCCCGCGGGAATTGGTATTAGCGAGACGCACTTACAACGAATTATCTCAAGACCAAGACGTTTCATTTTACGTCTATATTGGACGTGAACAATGCATTCTTGACAAAGAATAGACTAACAGAAAGGATTATATACATGAATGACTAAATTAATATCATTCGAAGGTATTGACGGTGTCGGTAAGACAACGGTCATTAATACCTTAAAGGAACAATTAGAACAAGACGGTAAGAAAGTACTAGTCTTACAAGAACCTGGAACAACAGTTTTCGGAGAAGAGGTTCGAGCATTAATCAAAAAACCAACACCACGTTCGCCTCTAGCTGATGTATTATTATTCTCAGCAGCGCGTGCAGACATGGTGAAAAATGTACTAACCCCAGCAATGAAAGTCGGGTATGATTACATTTTCTTAGACCGATATACAGACTCAACTATCGCTTATCAAGGATATGGTAACCGAAATAATTTATCACTTTTAGAATACTTGAATAGAACAGTAACAAACGATATAACACCAGATAAAACAATACTATTGACACTACCATTAGATGTTGCACAAGACCGAAGACGTAAACGTGGTGAAACTGCTGACCGATATGAACAAACAGAGTTCTTAGAGCGTGTTGCAGAGGGTTATGAGACAATCGCAAATGAAAACCCTGGTCGAATTGTGACTATACAAAATCGTAAACTCGAACAAACAGTTGAACAAATACTCGAAGTCATCACAGCACCGGTTGAAGATAAGCGCGAAACACTACATAGTGAGCACAAAGAAGCGCGTACAAGAATTCCAAACGTTCGTTATCGCGCACGTATAGGTCGATTTGGGCGTGACCATGATTCGTCAAGACCAACAATGCTGTTAGCACAGGTTACAAACGTTAATACAGGAAACATTGTTGCCGACCATGTATGGACAGATTATACTAGAGAACTTATTAGCCTCGGTACACTAGTACCTGGAGATGTGATAGAATTCACTGCCGATGTGGATACCTATGAACGTTTCAATAAATATCAAGGTGTTATGTTGAAATACGGGCTTACAAATATTAGAGATGCAAGTGTCATCTCGCATGTAGCTATACCTGAAACAGAAGAGGATTTTGCTCGTGAGGATTATAGTAGATTCACTATCATCGTGGACGACAATTTGTTCTACGAATTATTCTCTAAATACTTCGGATATCTCTGCTATATATCTCAAACTTACTTCAAAACACCAGAGACTAAAGAATTCTACAGGAAAGGGAATTAGTATGCACGTTAAATTTCAACTAATTAAAAATATAGACGACATATCATATGTCTACGATATAGATACTAACGATGTCGACGACGTAGTCGAAGATATGAGACAATTCTTCTCATATGAACTTGTGACAAACAAAATACCTCTAAGTCAATTTCTAAAGAATGGTGGCCACAACATACGATTTAGTCCAACTGAAGGTTGCCCAGAAGAAATATTACCGTACTTAAACAGCAAATTTAAAGAAAGTCTAGACGGATTCCTTGCTATGCTGGATGAATTACATTTCGAATTAGATACTTATAGTGTCGACGAAATACAAATGTGCATCGATTCGTACGCACTACACGATGCCTAATTTAGAATACGAAAGAAAATACGACGGAGTCGTTGCTGGTGTTGACGAGGTTGGTCGAGGGTGCTTAGCTGGCCCTGTATTTGTCGCGATGGTCGCACTACCAGAAAATTGCGCACTACCTGATGTGACAGATAGTAAGCAAGTACCGAAAGATAAGCATAGAGAATTAACTGAAGAAATACTAAAAGTTGCAACAACTGTTTCTGTCGGTATAGCGACACCAGAAGAGATTGACAAGTATAATATCAACAACGCGATTGAACTAGCGGTAGCTCGTGCGTACAAGACAAACCCGACACCATCAACCTTATTAATCGATGGGAATCAAACAAACACCAATTACTTACTAAATTATCTATTAGAAAGTGATAAATTAGATGAGCTAGAGAACCTCAAAGATTGGTATTTTGAAAGTAAAATGAGAAAGAACAAACCATCGTCGACAAAAATCACACAAGAGACTATAGTCAAGGGTGATACTAAATCACTATCTATCGCTTCAGCATCAATTGTGGCAAAAGCATTAAGAGACGAGTGGATGCGTAGGTGTGAAGACGAACCAGGTTGTGAACATTACGGTTGGAGTCGAAACGCTGGATATGGTACCAAAGAGCATATTAACGCGATTGAGACGTACGGTATTACGCAACATCACCGAAAATCATTCGCGCCAATTAAGAATATGAAGGTATAATTTATGAAAATATTAATTGTCAAAGACCCTCTGAACCGAGCTATGATTCAGGGGATTATACCATGGCTTGCTGGTGACCTATTACTCACAGATAACCCACAACTAGCCCAGATGTCTCCGAACACCGTACGGTTACAAAGTACTCGAGAACTAGTTGAATCAATTAGAAGTGGTAAATACGACTTCGCTGTAGCATATAATAGTCCACAACACGTTGTGGATGATGACTATTTCTTAGCAAGTATAAACGGAAATAAAGTCATAGTAAATGACCAACGAGTATTTTATACACCACAAACGATAATTCGCGAGATACATACACCTAATGGTGCTACACTGCGCCCGTATCAAGTACAAATGGTCGAGTTCGTCTTGAAGAAAAAACGTGCTGGTCTATTCGTTGATATGGGTCTTGGTAAGACGCTCGCCACACTCGCAGCGATAAATGAACTACTCACAAATGGTGAACTAAACCCAACAAAACCAATTCTCATTGTCGCACCTATAATGGTCGCACTTGATACATGGTCGCGTGAGGCTGAAAAATGGGGATACGACATTGACGTGTTAGTTAATATCAGGTTGTCTAAGAAAAAACGCGCAAAACTATTTGAGCAATTAGACAGCGTCAACAAACCAACAATATTGACCACAAACCCCGAACAACTAGATAATATCATCAAGCACTACACTGATAGATACGAACCATTCCCATTTGAATGTGTCGTTATCGATGAATTGTCACTATTTAAATCGTCTGAAACAAAACGGTTTACTAATATGAGTATGTTGACGAAAAACGTTAAGTACTTCATCGGACTTACAGGAACTCCAGCACCAAACTCACTACTAGATATATGGTCGCAAATGATGTTAATTGACCCCGCGAACAAACAACTCTTATCGGAGAATTTCTACAAATATCGTTCGCACTACTTTGAGCCAGATATGGTGAACAAAAATACAGGTCAAGTGTATAAATGGAAACTGAAACCAAACGCCGACCAAGCTATATTTGAGAGGATGAGACCAACGGTAATCGCTCTGCGAAGTGAAGGTCTAGTTGACTTACCCGAATTAACATTTATCGATGAGGAGATATCGCTACCCCCAAATATAATGAAGGCTTACCGGGAATTCGAAAAAGAGATTCGGTCGCAGTTCCAAGATGATGAACAGGAATGTTTCAGCACAATAGACGGTGACGAGATTGTTGTGAGAAACCGAGCTGTATTAGCTTCCAAGTTGTTACAACTCGCAGCAGGCGCCGTATACACTGAAGACCCATCCGAACCCTATATAGTCTATCATAACGCTAAGTTTGAGCGACTAAAGGAAATAGTGGAAACGGCAACATCACCGATATTAGTCTTCTACAACTTCAAATCGGATATCGAGCGAGCTCGTAAGTTTATTGAATTTGAAACACTACGTTCAAACGACCCAAACGTTCGAGATGTAATACGTAGATGGAACAATGGTGAGATACCAGTACTGTTCGTCCACCCGCAGTCAGCAGGTCACGGACTCAATATTCAAGACGGTGGTCATACAATAATATGGCTCACTATGACATGGATGAATGAGGTATACCGTCAAGCAAATGCTAGGTTGCACAGAACCGGACAAACAAAACCAGTACAAGTCATACATTTAATTGCCCAAGGTACGATAGATACTGAAGTAATATCACGCCTCAATGATAAGGAAGATGGGCAACAAAACTTATTAAACGCTTTAAAACCAAATCAACCCGAAAGGAATAAATAATATGAATCAAGAACAATCAATTTTAGACATTAAAGCCCTATTAGAAACAACTAATTCTACAAATGAACAACTAAGTGAAGGTATTGCTGGTGTCGATACATCAGTTACCGAGTTAGGTCAAACAACTATTGAGATTGCGAAAACTGTAGTAGCAACTTCAGATAATGCATTTGAATCAAACACTAAGTTAGACCGAGTAATCGAAAACACAGAATCTGTTGAAGAAGGTTTACAAGATTTAAACAAAAACATTGAAAGTATCAAAGAATTCGACGGTATTAACGCTGAGTTAAAAGACGAATTTAAACAAGACTTAACAGATATACTTACTCAATTACGTGATAATAAAGTCAGCGTACACGATGCGGTTCAAGCTATGGGTGAGAAATATACTGAACAAGTAATCTCAGTATCAAACAAACTAACAAGCATCAAAGACGCTATCGAAAGTGGAGAATATGAGTCTAAACTTACAGAAGCACGCGAAGAAATCGAAGCATTACGTAAAGACGTTGCTGACTTACAACGCAAACAAGAAGAAGATAGTACAAAATACAGTGAACGCCAAGTTCAATTAATTGAAAAAGTGAATACACTAATTGGAGACATCAAAACGTCTAATAATGGTGTTGAGACACTTACATCTAAACTAGATTCAGCTACTACAAGACTAGGTGTTGTTGAAACACGTGTAGACGCATTAGGTAAGTAATAGGGGGTATTCGCATGACTATGGAAAATTTATATAACCAAACTAGAGAATTAACGGTTTCTGCATTATCAAACGTAAAAGCTAATCGTGTCATTCAGAAGAAAATTGACGCTATCGGTAATATGACAGCGAAAATGCACGAAACACTGACTAATACTAACAAAGCACTTGATAACAAACAAGTGTTGAGTGAAATCGAAGGTAAAACTCAGTTAATGCTAAATTCATTAGATAGCCACAGCGCGTCTACTGACAAGTTAATCAAAGACATCACTGAATATAACACTGACTTAAAAGAGTTAGAAATGGAAGCTAAGCAAGTTTCTGAAAATATCAAAGAGCATAAAGGTGAAGTGTTAGATGAGATTACTAATCACTCAGAAATTATCCAGACTCAAATGTCAAACATTCAAGACCGCATTGAGGCTGTACATAGTGCTTTGGATGCTCGTAATGAAATTGAAGAGATTTCTCAAATCAATACTTCTACAGCAGAATTACGTGAAACTATTGAGTCAATAAGTGTATCGAATAGTGCGAATGATGAGAAAATTACAAACGAATTAGACACTCTAGAGTTAGTATTGGGTGAGCTAACAGATGTTGTCGCTGATTATAGTCAAACCCTGTCTATTATGAGCGATGCTACTGCGAAATTTGCGCACGCTACAGACTCTCTTGATGAGAAGGTGGCTACTTTCGAACCTGAAATTAGAATTGATACTACAGAAGATGTCGAAGATTTATTTGGTTATTCTGACAAATCACTAAATGAGTTAATCAACACACAAGACGACTTAGACGTTGAATTTGTTGATGAAGACCCTGTATACGACGAAATAGAAAGCGACGAGGTTCAGGCTGAGGAAACTGAGAAAAAAGGTTTCTTCGGACTGTTCAAGTAGAAAGGTGACGTATGACAAATCCAGAATTAAACACACAAAAGAACCAAGAAGGGTTAGAGACACTAGTCTCAGCCCTGATTAGTTCGAATATTAACGTAATAAATGCGCTAAGTCTCATGGATAAGCGCAATAAAGAAGTGCATGAGACAACAAAACATTTGGACGAGACATTACGTGACTTCATGAAATCAACTACTGAACAAAAAGATGATTTCGACAAGAAAGTGGCGTCTCTAACTGAAAACCAAACTACTCTACAAAAGACTGTAGAACAAACTAAAGCGAGTATGGATAAAGTTTCCGACAAGCTAGACAAGTTTATCGAGGCTGTGGTGTCGGCAGAAGCTGATGAAGACGTAATTTCTACATCAGAAGACTTAAAAGAGCTTGTCACCCTAATGAAAGAGAGTCAACTAATCGAAGCTATCGACGGTATTATACCGATACTCGAGTCTACATCATCAGATATTGCGAAGATTGCGAGTGTCGCTAATCGTACAGAGACAAAAGCTGATGCTATGCAACAAACTCTTGCAACTTATGGTTCAAGACTGAATGCTCTAGATATCAAGGTAGCTCAAGCAGTAACTCAACCAGTACTCCCGGAAACACCAGATATCACAAATGAATTAGAAGCTCTTGCACGAGCTAATGAAAAACTAAAATTAGGAAAACCACAGGATTAATCCTGTGGTTTTTTCTGAGGGAGGACTTACAATAGGTCGGTATACACTCCCCAAAACAAAGAAGAGTAATTACTGATTTTCCACATCTAGTTGACATCACTTTGATTATATGATATAATATAAGTATAATATTACAAACAGAAAGGAACCCTAATGCAAAAGCGAAAATTCACAGTTGTAACACAGTTACACGAGAAAAACAACCATGATATAATCGAATACATAGAGTCTTCTCGTAGCGAATACGCTAACGCGATGAGGGAGACTTTCTATACTATTAAACACTGCGACTTAAACAAATCACAATATAATACGTACTTACAATCAAAATACGGTATCCTAAAACGAACAGCGAACTCTATTATCTCAGACGCTCAAGGTCGATACAACGCTCTTCGGGAATTAAAAGAGTATGAGAGAAAGCAATTAGAGGGTAAAATCACTCATCTTGCAACCGAAGTTATTCCAGAGTTGGTAGAGCTAAGAGACTATAATTCGGCGAAGCTGAGACTTGGTAGAGCTGTATCACTTATAAAACAAAGAAACCTAAGACGTAAGATAATCGCTAAGAAAGCAAAGTTGAATCGAATGAAACAAAGACTTGACAACTTGAATTATCAAATCGAATCAGGCAGACTAAAACTCTGCTTCGGTACAAAGAAACTACTCAAGACAGATTATAACCTCTTCATAGCTCAAAGAGACAGTCAAATGTCTTTCGTTGGAGCGAAGAAAGAAAAGGCTTGTAATCTAATGTTACAGTTAGAGTATAACCGCGAGAATAATCAGTTCAGAGTTCAGTTACGTAAGGATTTCGGCGGATATAAATCAGCTAGCGATAAATACGCGTATGGTAAAGTCTATTTCAATCACCATAAGAAACATCTAATATACATATTAAGGTCTAAATCAAGCCCTCTATCTTACAAAATCATAAAAAGGAACGGGCGATATTATCTCTACTGTACCTTTGAGATTCAGATAGACGAATTCATTACTCGTTCTCATAACGGAACTATCGGTCTAGACTTTAATAGAGGTTTTATCACACTAGCTGAGACCAATAAGTATGGTCATTTAGTGAGAACGCAAACCCTACCTTACCGTTTCAAGTCAGGAGATAAAACTAAGACTGACTTACCAGGTATTGCGAATCGTATAGTCGAATCAGCACTCCAAACAGGTAAAGATGTTTGTATTGAAGACTTGGACTTCAAAATGAAAAAGTCTAAGACCGAATCCAAACAGAACAAGAAGTATAATGAAATGCTTCATTCCTTGGCATATAGACAATTTAGTGATATAGTCGAAAGTGTTACCTATAGAAATAAAGTAAATCTAATCAAAGTCAACCCAGCTTGGACATCTTGGTTGGCAAAGCAGAAATACTGCCCACCTATGAAGCTTAACGTCCACGTCGGAGCTTCATATGTAATTGCTAGACGAGGACAAGGTTATAAAGACACCTTCAAATAGTCTTTAAATACAACCTTATAAAGATGTATTGACGCAAGACAGTCAGGCATTTCCCTTTAAGGTGGTGTTTCGATAGAAGTATGAGCGACAAGTCTTATTGTGTGGCTACGTGTCGAAATAGGATGAGTTTATATGGAATAGGTTAACCGTAAGACCTTGAGTTGAAATACTCTAAAATTAATCCAGAAAGTGGAATTTCTTAATTTTCCTAATTTCTAGTTACGGTGCTAGCTAATGGGTTAAAACAAATGACGTTTAAAGCTGAATTTGACTGTACGGAAGAAGAACCTGGGGTGTGGTACTCTCGCGATGAGTACACGATAGTGTGGGAAGATGGTAAGTCCGTTATGACGGAAAGTAATCTGGGATATGGTAATGCACCAGACTATAACGAATAACCTTAGACACTTTGTATACACAAAGTGTCTTTTTTTTACGGGGTAAACCCCGAACCCCATTCATCTTTTGAATAGAATAAAATCTGGAGGTAATTGCGATGGGAAGAATAGAAGACATCAACTGGTTAAACGAAACATTAGACGGGTACCATCTAGAAGCGTGTCGAGGGTATCTTGCACTTAAGCGCGGAGAAGATGTTGTTTCCGAACTAAACGCTTCGCATCGACTAGTAAATAACGTACTGTTTAGATTACGTAATTACGGTTACGGATTAAGGGACTTGCTACTACTGGCTGAAGAAGCTTGTGGCGAAGTGGTACTTCGAGATTGTGCTATGACTACCGAGCGTGGTACTGATATATTTAAAGCGTCGTTAGGTCAATACGGATTTGATGTGTATACAAACGTAGACGGTGAAGAATTCCTATGCGGAAGTTGTCCTACGTCTGGCGCATTAGGTATGCTAGAAACGTTTTTAGCGGTGTCTAGTAAAAGAGCGGTTCGTACGAAAAAGATTGTCGGAGTCGGACATATGTACGTGGACGGTTTAGCCGAAATATACTAAAGGTATTGACTTAGACCCCGCGTGTATACGCGGGGTCACTTACGGGGTAAACCCCGTACCCCTTCAATCTTTTGAATAACATGAAAATAAGCGAGGTATGAGCGATGGATTTTGTAGATAAAGAACAATTAGTTGAGTTGAAAGATAGTATAAACGATGAATTGCGCAAGGATGTAAAGTACACATTTTGGTTTGTGGATATGGACGGTGAGAGTGGTTTGGCACTACTTGACACATCTAGTGTGTCGCTAAGTTATACAGCATATAATAAAATGCAGTTTAAGGGTGGCGAGATTAAGTCTGACTATAAGGCGTCTTACGAGAAGCTTACACAGTTTAATGAGAATCTTGAATATTATAGAGATTGGTTACGTCTTGCAAGACTAATCAAGTACCGTGAATTCAGATTTGACTTAGACGAATGGTGCATCATGGTTCATCGCGGTACAGAGACAATGAGAATGTACGCAGACGGTGAGACTTATAAAGCAGTGGTTACAAAAGTTGGTGTGGAAGAAGTCAGTTACGGACTTAACTATGAGCAGGCTCATGATGTGATGACACATTTTCTGACTAAAAGTCAGTATGTATAATTTGAGATTAGGGATATCTGATATCCCTAATTAAGGAGGATGAATAGTTATGAGTAAAGCACTAATAGAACTACTAGGTAGAGTGCGCCCATTGGGCTTTAACCTAGATAACGGAATTATCGTCGATACAAAGGTGAGTAGGTGTGTTGGTCACTTTAGACCAGGTATGGACACCAAATGGTGTGATGTAAGTTGGTTTAAACTAGCTAGACGAATGGGAGAACTAGGATATGAGTATCGATTCGACACAGATAGACGAGTACTCTTTGTCGGGCGTTACGGATTTACACTGTACATTTCACCGAGTGACGTCGGATATAACGTGACGATTACCGGTCGGGTCTGGATATATTCGTACCGAGGTGTAACTTCAGGGAAACCAGACGCTACATAGACGAATTTCTATTATAATGGTGCATTACGGTGCACCTTGTTTTTTTTGCGGGTTTTTTTGTCCTATGGCAGCTGGGTGGTAGTTAGGTGGTAGTCCTATGGTATTTAGGTGGTAGTTCTATGGTGGTCAGGTGGTAGTCCTATGGTAGTTAGGTGGTAGTCAGGTGGTAGTCCTATGGTAGTTAGGTGGTAGTTAGGTGGTAGTCCTATAGTAGCTAGATGGTAGCTAGGTGGTAGTCCTATGGTAGTCCTATAGTAGCTAGATGGTAGTCCTATGGTAGTCCTATAGTAGTTAGGTGGTAGTTAGGTGGTAGTCCTATAGTAGCTAGATGGTAGTCCTATGGTAGTCCTATGGTAGTCAGGTGGTAGTTCTACACCCCCACTCCGATTAGCCCGTGACCACATGTCTCCACGCTATATGTAATATTCGCTTATTGTAATGTTCCTCTACCTTGTGCACCAATCTCACACTGACTCCATAATGTCTGTCGCAGTATACTCTCCTGCTATTCCGCCCTCTAGTGATGTCCAAGTATACATACTTCGAGTAAGCTTATTGTCTAGTTGGGAGTGGTTAAGAGCATAAGGTGATAATTATACCGGACTATTGTGTATCCCTTGATATCGCTACGATTTGATGAACCCCAATTCCCGTCTTTTTTGCGGGTTTTTGGACATAGAAAAGAGACGGATTTCTCCGTCTCTCTATTATCCTTCTTGCAGTATGTCTTGAATCATGTTCATTAGTATTTTGTTTTTAACCACAAGTTCAGATAGTTTCTCTGGTTTGATTTCCTGGAAGTCAGATGCGTACGACCCTTCAAGTCGTTTGTACCATCCGATACGTCGACCGTTGATTGTGACAATGTATTTGTCTTCATCTTTCGGGTCTTCACGTGTTTCGAAACCTGGAATGTTTGTCACACCGTCTATAGTGTTTTCTACTATATCTTCAAGTGCGTCACGGTGTACCGTGTTCATTATGTCGAACAGTAAGTCACCACTGTCGTACTCTTTGTAGCGTACGTCTTTTTCAGCTTCTTTGTATACGTCTCTAATTGACACATCCAAACTTTCAGTTTTCTTATATCTCTCACGCATTGCTCTTGCGAATGTTGTAACTGCGATATAGTCATATCCTATCGGATTGTCCGCTGGTTTTTCTGAATATTTCTGAGTGAGCTCAGCTAATTCATCATCCATTGCACAACGCACAAGTTGTTCACGTAAGTTTTTGCTCGCTGCAAGTTTTTCTTGTTTAGACTTAGTCTTAGACTTAAGTGTGTGGATATAGTCGAATAGCTCTTCAGCAATTTGCCAATACGGTTTCGTATCAGCTAGCTCCACTCGCGCTGTTCCAGATTCTTTTTCGTACAGTTCGTATACTACATTCATCATCGCAACAGCTAGGTCACCGTTTCTTTCACTAATTGGGAAGTTATACTTCTCTGAGATGGCATTAAACTCCTGTTTCACTTTTCGTGCGATATGAGCCTGCGCTACACGAGCACGAACCAGACCTTCTCCGTCAATAATATTTTCGATGAAGTTAACTCCGTCGTTTCTATTCGTTGTCGGAAGTGTTGAGTCTGAATATCCTCCTGATTTTGGTTGAGGAAGTCGTGTGTGAAGTCCCGCAGCCATCGGAGTTATCGTATCCAATTTGTTTAAGATTGGCATCTCACCACTTGTGAATGTGATTGAGTTACCTGGATTTTCTCCAGCTAAGAACAATAGGTCATTACTTGTCAGCGTAGTTGTCTCTTGCTCTTGCCTGTTGTAGTTTAGAACTGGTTCCGCTACTGTGATAATGTCACCAGGTTTTCGTGACACCGATAGTCCTGAAGTTCTAACTTCGTGTCTTGTTCCTGATAAACGCACTAGGTCGTTGATTAACTCTTCGTCGTTTGATTTCAGGAAGATTGTATTTGCCGCATTCGCTCTAATTGTTTTCTCAACTTCTTCACCGTAAACAGCTCGAAGTTGTTGGAAACTTTGTAGTACGAATGTAATTTGTAAGTCTTGCCCTAAGGCGATAGATGTTACTGTATCAATGTTCGGGATACCTTTTTCACCCGAACGAATGTTGTAGACTAAGAGTTTGGCGCCTGTCAACTTTCATTGATGGTTTCCTAACCCTCGACTCAGAACCGTACGTGCACCTCTCGGCGCATACGGCTCGCCACTTGAGCCATTACTCCGCTTTCTTGACTTTGAATTTTGGTTTGTATAGGGTTGCTCCGTCTATCCGGAACTTACCACCCTTACTGTATTTCGACTTGAGTTTTGCAATAGAAGTCTTGTATTTGAGACCCAGTGTCATATATGTGCTATATTCAATCACATACCATGCTGATTGTAGTATAGACACATTAGTGCATCTTTGATACTTTTGGTATAACTCTTGTATTTGTCTATTGGCTCGGTATATGAGTGCTTTTGCTTCAAGATGTGATAACGTCCGTAGGCACGTTGGTTCAAACCCGTTATACCCAAGTTGTTTGAGCTCAGCACGCAGTCTACTTTCAGTTAGATAGAATCTAACACTACCATGTGTGAATCTCCCGCGTCGACCATCCTTCATAACTTTCGTCGATTGAGAAGATGGTGTTGTACACATTGTACCTAACCATTCAACAAAATCGTTGTGATGTATAGGTTCGCCGAACCTGCTAGCATCTTGTTTTGACCCTATCACACCGTAGATAACCTGATTACCTACGCGCACCATGTTCGCTCTTTTGAACCTATTATCCATCATGTCTCTAGATGTGAGTTTGCTCAGTTGTGATTCAAGACGTTTAATTTCTAGCATTAGTTCTTTACTAGGAGTATTTCTGTATCGTTTTCGTCTTCTAGCGAGCGTTGACGTGAGTCGTCTATATTCCTCATTTGGTCGTCGCTCATCTCCTATGTTGAACTGTTCGAGTTTAACTCGTTCACTCAGTTCCCAATCGCAGTGTCGTATCCAATCGCAAAACTCAGGTGCCACACCTGATTTGTCTAATTTCCTTAGCAAATCAGCAAGTGATTGGTCGTTAATACGAGACGGTGTGATAAGTTCTTTATCGAGTTCGCGCCTCGCAAACCACTTAGCACCTTTAAAGTGTCGTCTAATAAGTACGAATGAATGGTGTCTTGAGACCTGTGGTGTGTCTTTATAGATTTGTTCACAGAGTTTCGCGAGTATTGCGATTACTAATTTGCTCTGTTTGTTGTCTCCAAATTGAAACTGTCTTGACTTGAGTCTTGACACAAGTCTTTTAATTCCAATTTCTGTGAGGTTGATATTTTCCTCTATATTTATCTTATTCAATTTTTCAAAGTCAGTTATATTTCGGTACACTCTTGTGACCGTTTTGTTTTGTAATGTTGAAAACATATTTCGTCCTTTCGCGGTAATCCGCTGATTTATTTTTGTTTTCGCTCAAGCTGTCACCCTTTGCCATGTAGTGGGCTCTCCCCACCTCAGACTACTACGGTGACTCCGTATCCATATACTCTTTTCGTAGACTACTCTACATAGCTTAACGCACGAGCACTTAGGATATCCCCTACTCCCATTTTGTTAGACCTTGAATTGTCGGACAGACCTTTCGAGCTTTTATCTTGATAGAAATACCACCTGTTCATTACCCTCACCTAGACTTTGGTGTTACCTAGATGATAAACAGGTCCGTGGACTATAGTGTGATACCACGTGCGGAAGATAGCGCGGTTCGCTCTAGTCTTCAGGCAGTCTAGCTTTTGTCCTTATATTCATTTATCTCGACACTCAGTCGCGGAAAACACACTTCCGACTTGTGCCTTTCCTGTCATGCTACACTCCCCGGATTGTTTCCTACCGGATAAGACAGGTGATAGCGCTTCGTTGGTAAAGAAGAGAATGGTTGGTTAGACCATCATTAAACATAAATAGTGTTAGGGCGCACCCCGAATTCTTCTAACATTAACCTTGTACCGACAATTGGCTTACGGTTATTTTTCTTAACGTAAGAGTCAGCATAGATTTCGTCGATGATTTGTTTGATAATAATCAGAATATGCTTCTGATAGTTCTGTAAGTGTGGCGGAGTTACTGCGAATACGAATTTTGGTCGTTCGCTGTAGTAACTTTGTGACGATGTGATAATTGGAACTGTTAGTTCCGTTACACGTTTTTCGTAGTAATCAATCTTGTTGATATTGAACTCTGACATTTTCGGTTCAAATTTACCAGTGATTTTGTCCTTAACAAGTTCGACTAGTACCCCACCTTGTACTACTTTCTTTTGTGTAATTGGGTCTATTACATAGCTGATTCCTCCACCAGCAGTCTTGTACCCTTTAATGAATTTGAAGTAGAATGTCTTAGCTACTATATCATCCTTCATTATATCTAGTTTGAGGAACGCTTCATCTTTCGGGAATTTCCCTTTGAAGTAAGCGAATATCCAGTTACTATCTGGAATTCTCTCCTCATGCTCATAGTCTGAGCCTTCATAGCGCTCTGTAAAGTTAATGTCTTTATAACAAGACCACTTCGCAAGCTCTTTTGTGACCCTATATTTCTTCACGTAATCCGAGTCAAGCCTAATACCAAATCGTCTTGGGAATGCGAGTCCCCCAACATCAAACGAGTCCGATATCGACCCACTCATTAGAGCGATTGTTGTAGGGTCGGCATATACCGAAAGCCCTGTAAGTAGAGTTGCATATATACCCGCGATAGTTTGCGGTGCTGTTGCGATTTGCTTTATACTGTTGTCGGCTGTAATCGCTAGGTTACGTAACTTATTAGTTGGTAGTTGAGCCATCGCATCGAATGCGAGTGTTAATAAGTCTTTTTGGTTGACCGGAGGTGCATCAGGGTCTATGTTGATGAATTTCGGGTCTTTCGAAATCTTCGCAGCGAGTTCCCCGATGAATACATATACATTGTAGAGCGTCATCTTACTGTATAACTTATCTATCGAGTCCTCTATAACCTCTGGTGCAACGTTATTTTTGTATCCGAGGTATCTGATGAATTGCTCTTGCTCGATGAAGTAATCAAAGAGTAAGTACACAGCACGTCTTAGCATATTACCCGCTGCTGGGTTCCAGATATCTCCGTTGTCAGGGAAAAGTGTCTCTATCAGGTTATCTATTAACGCAACCCCTTTATCACTCTCATCACGTCTAAACTTCTGAAGAGCGTTAATTAGTGGGTTGAATACGTTTGTTAAGTTCGGGTTCATCAGATTGAACTGAATAACATCGAACCCACGCACTGTTGCTGAGTAATAGAATTTGGCGAGCAACTATAGTGATAGGTAACCCTTTGATGTAATCTCCAGGTTTTCCCCCACTCCACACCGTACGTGATAGTTTCCCATCATACGGCGTTCCATCAATCTATGTGCTTGTAGTTATATTCATAGATTGACTTGTGCCCTTCGCTCCACATCCATTACAGATGCTTCATCACTACTACGGCACTACTGTCACCAATGTTAATGACTGTTATGACTTCCAGTCAACTGGTGTATAGACGGTTGAGCGTCACACCATCATTGGCTTCCCACGTTCCAATCAATTTACCATTATGTTATACTTAGGTGCTTCCTATAAGCCTGCTACCTTGAATGTGCCTGTAACACATTACGGACTTTCATAAAGGACGCGTTTTACTCATCCGCAGTAGCCGCACAAACATGTGCGCTAAGATGTTTCCATCTCAGTCCCGTCTAGACCCGTACAATTCGGAAGTTCGTCAGGGTTATACCCATTCTCACCATATATAAAGGCTCCCGGCCTATGGGTCACCATATCTTTCGACTTAGGTGACTGTCAGCCGACTTCACCGGGCTTCATACGTGTTGTCTCTCAACTACAACCGCATGCCGGAGTATTAGAGTGCTGTTTCAGGGTCGTTACTCCCGTCATTCCAGCAATAATTGATTAGTTCTCTAACAGCTTACGCTGCTAGGCTATAGCTTTTCACTATAGAACGTGGCGCACCTCCTTTCGGGTCTGTAGAAAACAGATTCCAAGGTTCCTCTTCTCGTGACCAACAGTCAATTGCTGGCTCTATGTATGTTTGCCCTTTACCACCTCGAGTAATTGCGATTAATATCGTATTTACTGGTCGTGGGTCAAAGAAGTATACCCCAGCAGGTCTTGCTGTATCTGTGTCTGATTCGTAGAAACCTTTGTTTATAGCATCAGCTAGTGTGTCATAAGGTTCCCTGTTGAATGACGTTTCGCGCCGAGAGTTTGGATTACTCTCTTCTTTTGCGAGTTTATCTTTAAGTCTACCAAACTTACCTGATAGGTCTTCTTTAACTTTCGGGTTGTATAAGTAATCCGTTGCGTCATAGAACTTACGAAACTCTTTTGGTACGTTACTCATATCAAAGAGTTTGTTAGCTAGCTTCTCATCAAACATCGGTTTAGTCTCATATACTATCTCGCCATTCTCATCTCTTTTGATGAATCCATCAACATTCGGGTCATAAACCGGAATCTTAACCTTCCTGATACCTTTGTTTGATACCATTATGTGACCCATCAGTGTTGATGCATGACCTTTGTACCTAAGACCGACATCAGGTGCAACTTTAAGTTGTCTAGCCATATGGTCAACGGTTCTAATATAAGCGTCGTTTGCTCGCTCCTCTATCACTTCGTCACTGAGTAAGTGGATGTTGTTATTGTACCACGTAGCCCAGAACTTACGTTTTGCTACCCACCAACCGATTGGTGCGGCAATAATTGCGAATGGAATGTAGTAAGTCATCCATCCGTAACCATAGAAAAATCCAGTCCGCTGGTCATGTGGAATTTTCATGTTGTTTAAGGTCATAGCCATATACTGAAGTAGTAGGCCGAGCACGATTGCTGTTCCGAAGGAGACGATTATCGCCGCTGGTTTGTACCACTCTGGGTCGACCTTTGTCTTTTTCTTCGCACCGGGTTTGTGATTTTTCGCATTACTCTTAACTACATTTTGATTCGCCCGAGTATGCTTATAGAAATCCTTCTCCACGTTACGTTGATTTTTGTTCTTTCCAAACATGTATTGTCCGTGTGTGGTGATTAACACATTATCTTTGGGATTAACAATGTGGTGGTTAATACCTCACCACAGTCCTTTCTAATTATATTATATCATAGTCGGTGTGGTATCGCAAGGTTTCGCCGAAGATTTGTCTACAAAATAGACGCGGTTAACCGCGTCTAATCGTCTATTCGTTCGAAATTCTCCGCTTTGAATCTCGTGCTTGTTTTACCCATATAAGTTTGTTTTTGAAGACTACCTGTCACATAGCGTTCCTCCCCAGCTTTAGTTGTACCACGGAACCTAATTGTGTCCCCATTAAGTAGCGCTGATAGTTCGTCATCGGTGAACGTGTGACCCATAAAGGTTCTATTGAAGCTAATCTCTTTTCCTTTGAATTTAGCTGTAACATAGTCCCCTGAGCCTTCTCTAGTCCATTTAGGGGCGATGTATTTGTGACCTTTGTATTCTTGCTCTTCGAGTTTACCTACGTACTTAGCACCTTTGTATTCTATAGTGATTGACTCACCAGCAAAAAGTTTATCAAGCTCCTCTCGCGTGTAGGTATGGTCTCCGTAACTCTTCTTGATGTTAATCTGCTTACCATTCCACACACCAGTCACTTGGTCGTCTCTTTGAATTTTAGCGCCAACTCTCACGTACTCGTAACCGTTATATTCCGCATATTCTAGAGCACCTTTCACTTTGACCTTCTTACCGTCGAATTCGCATTCGAACTCTATTTCTTTGTTATCAAGTAGTCGGGCTACTTCGTCATCGGTAAATCTGTGACCGAAGTATTCACGCTTGAATGTAACTGGGACTCCGTTCCATGTACCTGATGCTTTTTCAGCACCTTTAGTCAGCCCAATAGCTTCTGCGTCATATGTTCGTCCGCGGATTGTCTCTACGTCTTTTGCGATTATCTCTTCAAACATCTTATACACATCCTCAGGCGAAGTTTCACCTTTACGTACCCCGATGATTGCTTCTTGGAGCTTACGTGTACCCTCTACCGACCCTATTACTGTCCCTTTGGCCGCTTCATATCCTAATCCACCAATTGGCGAGAGTGACAGAACTTTACCAGCTCTGATTGGGAATTTGTCTGTGTTACCTACAAGTTTAACTACTAGGTTAAGTTGTGTAGCAGCTGTTCCTATGCCGTCTTTTTCAAGTTGTGATAGTAACCATGCTTCTGTCGGGTTCTTTGGTCTCACACTCTTCACTTCATGTGGATAGAGCTCAGCGAGCTTCGTGATGTCCGGAAGTGATTTAGCCGTATCTTCTTTTTTATCTGGGTCTACAACACCTTGTTTGGTGATAATTTTCACACTACCCTTGAATTCTGGTTTGGTTTCTGTCACATAATCATGTCGCACCCACTCCGTGTCCTCTAAGAACTGTAGTAAGAAACGTTCTGTAATGGTCTTGTAGACTAGCGAAGCACCTGTTCCGAACTTATCGTCTAGCTCGTCTAGTGTTTTCGGTATAGCACCTGGTCTTAGTGCTCCGTGGGCACCTGTGTCTTTAACGTGTGTTGGGCGGGGCTGTCTATGAGTAAATAACGCGACTGGTAGGTTGAGTAGCTCGATATATCCGTCAATTCGTGGGAGTATCTCTCTGAATTGTTCATGCGTGATTGTATCGTCTTCGGTACGTGGGTATGAGATATAGTTTTTACCGCTTCCGTCTCCGTTCTCATACAGTTTTTGTGTCAGTTCTTGTACACGTTTTGACGATAAACCTTTCTTCGCTAAGATTGATGAGAGTTTAGTGAGGCTAAGTGCTTTTGGAGGTTTAGTCACCCCAGGTACTTCTTTAACCTTCTTCACTTTAGCTTGTAGAGGTAGTCCATCAGCGTGCCACTCCTCTTTTGTCTTGAACTGAGCTACATCAGGGTTAGTTAATGTAAGCGTATCCAATTTATATCTACTTTCATATACTGAAGACGGTGTGTATGCTTCTATCGCGTCAAGTTGTGCGCCAACATATGATATTGCAACAGATTGGGTTCTCCCGAATGGTACAACTCCTGGTAATTTGTACCCCTGATTTTGCATATGAATAGTGGCGACGCGTGTAAGTTGTTGCGTCATATAGTCCACGTTACTTCTTGTAAACCCGGTCATATATGCAGGGTCCTTAGCTGTAACCTCTTTTTTGTTTCGGATTGCATCTTGTATATCGGCTGTTTCTTCTGATACATGGAATTCTCTATATCGTCTTCCGGTATATCCGCAAGCATCAAGAACTTCGTGTACTAATAGGTCACCCTCACACATCGCATCGATATCGGATGCGATAATTGGTTCATACCCACGTTCAAGCATTATCTTCACATTTTTGTATGCTTGTTGGTACCCATCGAATCCCTTCTTGATTTGCTTGTTATAGAAGTCAAAGTAGTCGGCTGACCATGGTATTCCTCCAAGTTCGCTGAACCCTCCGACCGTTTCTTTATATTCTTTCTTGGCAACATCCGCTGGCACACCGTGCTCCATTATATGACCATAGAGGTTGGTGATATAATATTCGTCACCTTCGAATGTTGCTTGCCGTCCACCTAATGCGTTCGCGAATGCTTTTGCTGCACTAGGTTTCTCACATATTACTAAGTATTTCATGCTAGGCTATCATCCTTTCGTTATTTATCTCGATACAAGAATCGGGCATCACTATTGTTGCTTGCACGCTTGAATCGTTCCGCTTCTCGTTGCACCTGTACGATGTCACTCATGTCCTGTAAGTAGTGCTTGATGATGTCTGGGTGTGACACCTTACCAGCCCCTGTTGAAGCTATCATCGCCATCAGCATTGCGATACCGGCACTGATTCCATCGAGTTTGTCGTGTACTTGGTTATCTTCCACTATCTGAATAGGTGAGTCTACTTGATTTGTGAAGTGTACTGCAAATGATTTTGCTGTAAGTTTTAAGTCATCGGGGTAGAGTGCGTCGATTACTTGGCACTGCTCATTGAACGTGAGTTGTAGTAGCATTAAGCTCATCTCACACCATACACCTCGTTTAAGTGGTGTTATATCGAAGAATCTAACTTTATGTATCTTCCCATCGTGTACCACTTCTTTAGTGATTGGGCTTGTGAGTGTACTCATCTTATAGTCCACCATGATTTCAGCTAGAGTTCTCGGTTTCTTTTCGTTCTTCACACTTGCAAATTTCCCTAGATGGGGTGTGATTACATTCGGCATCACGTTTTGTAATACCTCTTCGAGATTGAATGCATCCGACTCCATGTCGTCTAGGTTGTCTAATATGTCTTGTTCGTTAATATCCATGTTTAGTCCTTTCGTAGTTTATAGTTTCATTATAGCATAGATGGGGTTAGTTGTATAGTCTAAGCGGGTGAATTGGGTGGCAATTTGTCTTGTGGTAGTTAGCTGGTAGCTATGTGGTAGCTATGTGGTAGTCAGGTGGCAGTTAGGTGGTAGTTAGGCGATAGTTAGGTAGTAGCTAGGTGGTAGTTCTAGGGTGTTAGGTAGTAGTGCTAGGGTGGTTAGGTGGTAGTCCTATGGTAGTCCTATGGTAGTAGATGGTAGTTAGGTAGTAGCTAGATGGTAGTTCTGGGGTAGTGCTGAGTAGTTAGCTGGTAGTTATATGGTAGTTAGGTGGTAGTCCTATGGTGGTTGGGTGGTAGTTAGGTGATAGTCTTATGGTGGTTAGGTTGTAGTTAGCGGTAGTCTGGGTAGTGCTGAGTAGTTAGCTGGTAGCTAGGTGGTAGTAAGTGTATTAGCGGTGCTGGTGGTAGTCTATAGTGAGTAGTGTAGCATCGTGCACCATTCCAGCATCAGAATATGCTTACCTCTACCACTGATAATTCCCGCCATATACTCTGTCTCCGTTATGACATTGTCTACCTCTATTGTCTTAGTAGGGAGTGGTGAAGAGCATAAGGGGTTATCAGGACTGAATTTAATTCTATCCTCATTATACCATATATTTTGGTGTGGTGCAAATATAAAGAAAAACGTACCGTTTCCGATACGTTATCTCATTATTATTTCGTTTGCTCTTTGCTTAAATTCTTTCACTAACTTGTTATGCGAGGGTAGGATTTGCACGTGTGAGATGAAGTCTCCACTCCCGAATATTTCCACACTTAGTGCGACTAATTCTGCATACTCTTTATCGTACAAGTTCTCCACCCCCAAGGTCACACAGTGTTCGTCCGAGAACTTCACCACTCTCATGGTATTGTCTAACCGCTCTATCGAATGTTTCTTTTTCTACTGCTCTCCCAAGCGTACCCATTGAACGAAGTCGTGTGATAATAACTCGCTTTCCTACGAAGTCATCAACTGCATCTGCAATTTCTGGCGTAAGGCGTTTGAACCTAAGTTCGTTATACTTAAGACCTTCTGGTAGGTGTTCGCTTACATTTTTCTTCATGTGAACATCAACCTTATCAATCATCGCTCGCATTGCAGCTTTTGTCCCGTATCCGAATCCACCATCTATATCGTCATATGCATCTTCATACATATCTAGGTAGGTGTCTCGTATATATTCATACACGTTATCTTCTAGTGGCATATATCCTTTCGGGTCACGTAATTCTCTTAGTCCGTGTTGTCGTGATACGTCATTAAATATATCAAACCCTTCTTGGCGGGATACCACGTGGTAGTCCGTCTCATACCCAGTATCACGTTTAAGTTTCTCCCTGTCTATGTGACACATATCACCTTCAAGCTGGAAGCTTTCTCCAATCTTTTTGTGTGTAATTTCTGTCATGTCTAATCCTTTCTAAAGGTCGCCGAAGCGACCTATTAAATGTATTGTTGTGCGAATTCTTCCATAATAGCATCCATTTCTTCTTGAGTCAATGGTTCTATCTCAATATTCGCTTCAAGTCCAGTAGCTCGTTCAGCATTATCAACCATCTCTGCTACTTTCATAACACTTCGTCCAAAGTTTGCCGAAGCTGTATATGCTAGTTTGTTGGTCGACAAGTCTTGGTTGTTGAATACGCCTTGTCCGAATCTGTCACCAGTTTGTCGTACAGCAACTCTATCAACAAAGATGTCTACAGCTTCTTGTGGTACTAGACCTTCGGTTACTTCGTACAGTTTTTGTCTACTAGTTTCAACGTCGAATTTACCACTCATTACTGTTTTCATAAGTGCTATCTTACCGTCGATTTCGGTTAACTTATCAGCATTCTTTTTCATCTGAAGTACTGATTGCGTCATTGTATAGGTGATATCCATCGCTGGTCTGATTAATTCTGGGTCAAACTTACTGAATCCAGCAATTAGGTCATTCGTAATAGCTCCAGCTAAACCAGTCCATTCCGATTTTGCTATTAATGCTTTCATTACCGCTCTGTTTTCATCAGCAGTATAACCATTATAGAAGTGGTTTTCCATATCTTTTCGGTTACCTTTGATGCCGTCGTCAGCTAATCGTCCAAGTGACTCAAGAGCTGTTTTCTCGTCAGTAAACGATACCGCATATGCGCCGTAGCTTTTTGGTGAGTCTACAATAGCTCTCATATGACCGTCAACAATATCAGCTAATTCCGCATTCGACTTACCATCTGCGAATGTGATATCTGATGTATCTAACCCGTTCGCTAAGGCTAGAGCTTTGAAGTGACCACTACCTGTTCCTAAGAACACCGTTCCGTATTTGTTGAGTTGTTCCACCACGCAAGATTTCTCGAAGAATTCTTGTTTCTGCTCATCAGTCAGGTTAAGTAACAAGTAGTTAAGTACACCCATAGTGTCACCATCGCAGTCACCGTCAATTTGAACTAGGATAAGAGGGTTAATCTTAATAACGTTGTCAGTTCCACCACCAACATTATTAAAACTAATTGCATTACCACTCTGAATAGCTGGGTCACGGTGCGCAATAAGTCTGTCAGTATCTAATGTAGTTCGACAGTCTTTAATACTTAGTCGAGGGTCAATTGTTAATACTTCTGTTCTCGCACCTTCGTGGAATGTCATTGTGTCTATGTTTTTAAGTAGATTGTTCTTACGTGTCAGAGCTTTAAAGTCTATAGCAACAACTTTGCTGTAAGCTTCTCGTACTTTATTTTCATTCCCTAATGCAAGTTCCCTAAACACATTGTTGTATCTATACGGAATACCACCGTTTGGTTCTAAGCGTATTGGTAATACGTTTCGCCCTTGACTATCCACTATCGGCATACCTGTCATTGGACTATACACTTTTTTATCCCCTAGTAGGATATTAGCTTGGTTAGTCCCTTTTTCTTTCATCTGGTTCTGTAAGCTAAGTCTGATTGTGTGAGGCATATTAAACGCATACATTTCAGCGTCGATTTCAATTGGTGCATCCACATATAACTGTACGTTTCCTCGTTTGACTAGTTGTTTGTTATCTCCAAATGATATCCCTTGTCGTTCAAATGCTGTAACAACCTCGCTGATATGTTCGTCACGCACTTTCTCTGAGATGTAAGCTTGTCGGTACAGTTCTTCACCAACTTTTGACCCTACCACGTGTCTATACAAGTTCGAGTATTTTCGACCAGACCCTTCTACCGCATAGTCTTTAGCTTTGTGGTCAGCCGTTTGTGGTAAACTCATATATTCAATCTCAACGATTGCGTCTTTGACTACTTCGCCACTTGGTAGATGTAAGTCTTGTTTCTCACCGCGTAAACATTCGTGTAGAACACCCATGTTCATTCGGCTCGCGATTGATATTGGTGATGTGATAATGTCTACATCCGGGTTTAATCTCATAAACTCCACAGCGTGTGTAAGTCTCTCTTCCTTAGCTGTTTCATCATCCATCTCAGGGTCTATAATAATACTCGCTGTTGACTTATTCCCGTGTCGCTCACTCGCTTTGTCTCCAACTTCTTTTGTATCAACGATAATTTCACCATCTTCTGATAGTAGTTTGAATTTTTCAGCACCTTTCTTACTCATTACAAACGCATCCTCAGCGTTGTACATTGAGAATTCACACACAGCCATTTTCACTTTGACTACGTTTGTCGATGTTAACATCATATGGAAGCTCATCTGGTTACGGTTGAAGTTATCCTTATCACCACTACCAGCTTTAATGTAGTCACCGACTAATGAGTGTTCTTTTGTTCCTTTGGTGAAAGTACCGTCCTCATTAAACTCAGCGTCTTGCGTTAAGTAGAAGATGGCACCCATATTCGAACCATTTGATGTCCCGTAAGGGTCAATTAATCCTTTTGCATCGTCATCTAACATTGTTAGTGCAACAGCCCCCAAGTCGTCTGTATTTCCTTGGTACTCAGCTAGTAAGCTGTTTGTTTTCAGATAGTTTTTATCGAATACAACTTTACGCTTGTATGTGTCAAGTATTTCAGCACCGTAAGGGTGATTGTCGAAGTCTGGTAAGTTACGCGATACATCTAGTAGTGCTTTGAATTTGATATCTCCGCTCGAGAGTTCATACTGTAACTTAACCGCATTCAGAGCTTCCGCTACAGGGTCAATGTGACGAAGTCTTTCAACGCGCGTACCTTCACCTTCAGCAAAGTAACCTATATGGTAAGGAATATATTTCGTACCTCTTGTCGAGAATACTCCTCGCTCATCCATCTCTGGTAGATTAGTAATAAGTCTATCACCAATACGTAACGCCCCGTGCCTTGCATCATATTCAGCTTCTTCTACACCAAGCATATCTAGGACTTTGTCTGCGAATAGATGTTCTCCACGATTAAGTGGTGAGAATTTATAATCTAATCGAGCGTCACCATAGTTAACTCCGTACAATTGCCCAATTATTTGTTTGTTGTAGTCCGATTCATACGCTATGAATTTTGCTATCTCATCTTCCGGCACTTTATTAGCAATAAGTTCACCCATCACGTCTTCTGGTACATCTGAAGTTGAACCCATAATACTACCTAGTTCCTGGTAGAGATTTTCGTAAGTAAGATTTACTGAAGCTAAGTCTTCATAAGCACTATCCCTCACATCATCAAACGTTGTGAGGTCAGCGCTCGCACTACGCACACGACGACCTCTCGAACGTCGTCTATTATTAAATTGGTCTGCCGGTTCTAGATTTTCCGACGCATCACCTTTAATAAGCGTAGATAGTCCGTGCAAGCTTGTATCTTTAGCGACAAATCTCGCACTATTGACATATACTTGTTTGATTTTAGTCAAACTAGCGTCTAATTGGATTGTTCCGTAATTCGTACCTATATTAAGTCCGTATGGTACTGTTTTCCTGTCAGGTCTTACTCGTAATCCTGGAATATTAATCAGGTCGTAAAGTGTTGTAGCTTCCGCTGTTGTAAGCTTATCAACCTGACCTTTCATATCTGGGACTAAGAGTCTGTTAAGTTTTTTCTTAATATCCATGTCTATATCCTTTCTGTTATCTACATTGATTATATCACAAACCGCACCAAATTTCCACTTTATTGTTGCAGGAACATCTTTTTTTTCGCCTTTTGTATACACAAAAGGCGAACATGGGAATTTCCCACACCCTTTCTCTTTCATGAATTAACAATCCGAAAAATTACGGATGCATAGTTCTATAGAAGAATTGACTAACGGTCAAAAATATACTATAATAGAATTATAGACTAAAAGAAAGTGGTGATGAAATGGAACGGGTAAAACCAATCGATGAAAAACCAATCACTAAGGAAACCCGAATACCTTTGGATTATACGCCAATCTACGATGTTCCAGATGAACAAAGTTTATTTTCCAAATTAATTGAACTAAAAGATGATTCACAACGAGGTGCTCACAATGCATCTATTTAATAAAGTGGATATTTTACATACCCATAAAATAAGTAAAAAACCAATCGAAGTTGTTGTTCGCATCAATTTCGACTGCCCAGATGTCTTTTTAGCACCTGGGCCTAAACCAACTATAGAAGGCTACATTGACCCGACAACTAAATTGTTAGTTACAAGTAAATATACACCGCCTGGTGAACCAGAAATTAACGCTCACTACATGTATATGAAACTTGCACAAGATTATGCAAGAGTTGAGTGTGCAACATTCTTAGAGAAAGTACTTAGTTTATCTGCCGAAGAATACAGCGCACAAGGCTATAAGTCGCCGGAGAATTTGAAACAAGAATTGCGCGAGGCTCTTTCGGATGATACTAAAATGTGGGCTCACTTAACGAAGGAATTGAGTCTACTTAGAACTCTACCGTTACCCGCAGCAAATACCAAAGTTGTCTTTCAGGACGAAGAGCCTGATGGTCAAATTATCACACAACGTATACCATACGCGAAACCTTCACCGAAATATCACGAACACGTTGCAGACTTCCTATCAACATTTTTCAACGACGAGGATGCCGAGTACTTCGCATGGTACCTTGGGGCGATGTTATTAAATAAGAGTATGAGCGATTATACAATATCAAAAATGATGGTGATGAGTTCAGCTATCGGTGGTGCGGGTAAAAGTACACTTATAACTACAATTACAAAACATGTGTTCACGCCAACATTTACTGCGGTCGTTGCGGATTACGATACATTTTTCATGAACGACTCGCGCTTTACAACCGCGGACTTACCAACTAAAAGACTTACAGTATTTTTAGAAGCCTCATGGGGTAAACCTGTCCGTGATACGCATAATCACGATTTCGAAGGTATGAATACTAATGCTATCAAAGCTGTTGTTGCTGACGGATACTTGGATACGGAAAAGAAATACGGTCAAAGAAGAACCGATATAGTTCAAGGCGGTCACATCGTACTTAGTAACTACATGCCAAGAATAAATCAGAAAGATTACGCACTATTACGACGCATATTACCAGTAATAGTTAAACCAACAACAATGTTGGAAAAAGCCCGCGCATTAGATTTAATGGGTTCAAAATTTGAAGAGTATATAGAAACGCATGCACAGGAATTTGCTGAGCATTTCATGTTTATATACGAATCATACCCAACGCTCGTTGTTGATTATATTTATAATCCATTGGATTATATAAAAGAACTTGATGATAGTACCTACACGTCTGATATGAGAATTGACAAAGTGGTCTTATCGAAACATAAATCTGACAGAAAGTCACTCAACAGTCTTCTTGACTATATTGAATCACTCGGTGTTGATATATCGAAACTAAGAAATGATATAGAAACATGTGACGACTCGAAATATGCAAACGTACGAATCGATAATGGTATTGTTTGGGTGAACTCATCTATCAAATATTTGAAAGAAAGTACGAGTGACTACGAATTAGTATCAACCATTTTTCGATATAGATATGGTCAACCAGAAGTTAAATTCAACAAAAGAAGATACAAATGTAATAAGTATAGATAAGATATCAAATACAGGTGCCAAGCACCTGTATTTTTCTATGCTCAAAAATGGAAAAATTATACAATGGATGCGTGAATTTTGGTAACTTATTCATATATTTAAGTGATTTTCGATATCAGATACACCTCATATTTCAGAATTTCGACGATAAGTTGATATCGTCGAAACTTGTGCAAAATCCTGAATGTGAATTTTTAGTGAAACTTTTGTGTCTAAATTGTGAACAAAGTAAAGTTCGACGTTCACCATTTATTTATACGGTTTTCCGTATAAATTATGTCTTTGAAAAATGTATCAAGCCGGAGACACCCTCAAAAAGTGACCAAATCCATTGGTACAACTAGGTTTTTGTCGTTATAACTTTCCGACAAGCCTGTTATGTCGGAACTAAAACCGTTCAAAACCTATGATACAAGTGCGTTTCTAACAAAACGCTGGCTTGATACTATCAAGCCGGGCTTGATAAAAATCCGTCGGAACGAAAAGTTGTTCTAGCTCAGTTATACCAAGGGTTTCTTTAAAGACGCTGGCTTGATGGTATCAAGCCAATCCGTCGGAACCAAAATAGCTCTGAACCCATGGTGTAAGTGGGTTTTTGCGATTGGCTTGGCTTGATACTCACGCGCGCGTATATATATATACTTTTTTGAGGTGGTTTTCTATATAAAAGGAATAGGTCATCAAGCCAGAGTATCAAGCCAGTACTTCATCAAGAATTCAGTCATACCAAGGCTTTGAGTCTATTTTTGTTCCGACGAAATTGACGTTTTTTTCCGACGGTTCGGCTTGATACTATCAAGCCGGTACTTCGTCAAGAATTCAGTCATGCCAAGGTATAGAGTCGATTTTCGTTCCGACAGATATCAAAATTATATATCAAGCCGGCACTTCATCGAGAATTCAGTCATACCAAGGCTTAGAGTCGGTTTTTGTTCCGACAGATATATTTTTGATATATCAAGCCAGCACTTCATCAAGAATTCAGTCATACCAAGGCTTAGAGTCGATTTTTGTTCCGACGAAATCCTACAGGGCTCAAAACTACGAATATTGTAAAATTTTCGAACAGTAAAATATTTAAAAGTTAATACAATTTACATCAACGAAATTTCCAAAAGCCCTTGACAAATGTCTTAAAGTGTGTTATACTGTAGTTACGATAAAAAAAAAACGCCCAAAGAAAGGCTTAGTAGTGCACTTTATGAACCGATTGACTGAAAAACTTAACCGTGATTTAACAAAACTGAACCTGCCAGTGTTAGCTGGTACAAAAACTAAAACATTTGTTCGAATGAACACGGAGCTACAGACCATGTCTGAAGTCGAATTAGTGGGGGTAGTGCGAGACTACGGACTCCTAATTCCGATACTCTTTCTCGCTGATGTTAGCGTGGATTATGCCAAATTTATCACTGGCGATACGGATATTGATATGCGTGGATTTATACGCTATGTCGATACACAACTACTCGTTGCGACAGACTTTGATTTGCGACGAATGGATATGTATTTCAGGTGTATACCGTCATTTGACCCGAGAGGTCAAGATGTCGATACTTTGCGACAAGAGTATGTCCAATTCATACTCGAGTATTGTATCAACAACAGGTATAAATCACCGACTGAGAATATCTTAGATTTGGAACGAATGTTACATTGGGAGGTTTGAGAAAGCCTGGGAATTTAATCCCGGGATGAATTAGTATCGTTAGGGATTTCCCCTGTCATTTCTTGACTAATTCCCTCTCAATTCCCCTCTCTTATGCTCTCTTATGATATAATATAAGCATACTATAAGAAAGGAGAGTGTCTCATGAGAGCATCTACACCGAGTTTCGTGGTTTCGGTAAAAGTTCATTTACCTGAACAGATAGAAAACCACTTAGAGAAGAGCTTTAATATTACTAATAGTGCCTATAATGAGGTACTTGGCTTAAGTCTACGTAGACTTAAAGCGATGCGAGCTAACCCTAGATATCAAGAGCTATTGGAAGCTCGTCAGTCTTTAGTCGAGAGTGCTCAGCGACTGAAAAAGTCTAAAGGTTTAGCGTGGCAACTCAAACTATACAATAAAGCTCTATCTGACTTAAGACTAGGTTACGGTTTATCAGAATTTAGTTTATCTAAACACCTTACAAATCGTAGAAATGAACCTAACTCTCCTTACAAACACTTAAGTTCTTCAGAGCTTCAAGTTAGTGTTAAAGAAGCTTTTCAGACACTTGAGAAAGTTATATTCTATAAGGTTAAACCTCATAGAGT
>ERZ773197.450-NODE-450-length-32652-cov-14.900512_pt1 | contig 32652 bp, 44 predicted proteins | sample MGYA00580999_ERZ773197 | MGnify/ENA primary metagenome ERZ773197 (study PRJEB29015, sample SAMEA2738166) | human oral metagenome | biome: human oral; feature: human-associated habitat; material: saliva | place: China | collected 2185 ...
AAAACCTGTGTTTGGGTTTCGGCTGTTGGGGAAAAAGGAATTTTGCAAAGGTCTCGGGTTGTTGTTCGAAAATATAAATTTACTGGTAGCGAATAAACATATTCTTCCTCATCTACGATAGAAGTACTTTTATCAATCATTGTTTCCCTTTCTTTTGCTCTACTTAAGTTATATGAAATTACAGACGCTATTCAATTTATTCAGCCTTAGCTGTCAAAACCACGCTCGGTAAATTGGTAACAGTGACTTTATAAGCAATCCCACCACGCGCCCATTCTCGGGTTGGCTCTTTTTGAGCATTATGGCTGTCAATCGCCATTTTGATTTGGTCGCCGGTATCACGCAGCAGTGTGCGGTCTTCCGGGGCGGTTGCCGCAATCAAGGCTGAGGCGGCTTTGGACAGTTTTTCCGCTTTTTGAGGCACTGCCTCTGTATTCCAAACTACTCGGACGGCAGTAATTTTGTCGGCTTTATCCGTATCAACGGTTAATGTGAGGCCGTCTGAAAAGTCATGCAGCAGATTCTTCCCTTCTGCATTATCGGTTGGGGATACATGTTCAGGCAGGGTCAGCCCGGTTTTTTGGTCGGCAAGCCCTTTATTGGCTGCTAATTGATAGTCGGTATAGCTTACCGGCATGGTTTTTAATTCGGATTGTGCCTGCTCTTGAGGTTGGGCAGATGCCGGTTGTTCTTCAGCTTGGCCGCCACACGCAGATAATGCAACTAAAACCGATAGTGTAAGTAAGATTTTCTTCATGAGTTTCCCTTGGGCTGATTGGTTTATTTTTTACGCTTTTTCGGACATTTCTTGCCATTGCCTCCCGGGTTGCAGTCGCAGGCCTTACCGTCACCATCACGATCTAAACTTTTCCAGCCCGGCTTCTTGGCCAAATAATACTTTTGCGCGGCTTGGTGTGTCGGGAAATCTTTGCATTTGGCTGCAGCAACAGCCTGATGCGGTATCAGCAGGCACAAAACCGGCAACAATGCTGCAAAATAAGTTTTCTTCATAAGTTTTCCTTTGTTATGTCAGGTCTTTTGAGATTTGAACCACTTGGCCGATGACCTGAATATCGGGGTGGTTTTTAATGCGTTTTAAAATGCACGGCCGCTTCAATTGCTTAATATCCGTTTCAGAACACCAGCGCAGCTAGAATGCCGGAGTGTCCTAAATGCCGTCTGAAAATTTCAGACGGCATTTTTTATTTTTCAAATAGCTCTTTGCCGATTGCTTGGTAATCTACTTCTTTTTCAGTTGGATTTACCGTGTCCGCATAGGCTTCTACCAAAGAAAACACACCAGCTTGGCTTAGATAATGCACTTTTACCGCCTTAGCTAATGCCGAAGCCAAAGGTTCGGGAATTTCGATATTGTTCTGGGTGGCTGCCTCTTTAACGATTTCTTCCGCTCGCTCACCCCATTTGATTTGTTGTTCAAAGTCGAACATAAGACTGTCTCCATTTTGGATTTAAAAATCACGCTGTTTTATGCGTGGCTGAAACTTGAGTATTTTCGGCTGCTTTTTTCTCTGCGCCTTTTGCCACACTGAGAATGACAAATTTGCCGTTATCGCTGGCTTGGCGGTAATACCCTAATAACTCTGACTCTTCCTTACTAATTTCAGAATTTTCAGACGGCCTAATTCCCTGTTCAGCAGCAAATAAGCTGCTCACATCTATTCCCATATTCAAAAAAGAGAGCAATACATCTCCACTAGGCATAAATACGCCACGTTCGTATTTGCCCCATGTTTCGCGCTCAATACCTGCTTTTTCAGCAGCTTGTGCTTGGGTAAGCCCTAAAAACTTTCTTTTTTCTTTCAAACGATTACCAAAAAGAGATTTAGAAATCACAAAATAATCCTTGCAAAAGAGATTTTAAAATCTCATAATTCACGCATTAGTAATGCACTAATTAATTTCTAGTGCATAAATAGTTCACTATTTTATCACAATGGGAAAGGGCTATCTATGGCTATAACTATTGAAAAACTAAAAGAAAATTTTGCCAAAAACGGCCAGACACTGGCGCAGTGGGCAAGAGAGAACGGCTTTAAGCCGCGCGATGTGTATCTGGTGGTCGGCGGACAGCGCAAAGGCAATTACGGCAAGGGGCATGAAATTGCCAAAAAGCTGGGACTGAAATAAGGAGGATGCGGATGGCGACAAGTAAAAAGGGCTGCCGGGTGTTGAAGGTCTTCAAGGCATTGGAGGGGCATCCGATTATCGGCATCAGCAACAAGGAAATTTCAGACGGCCTCGGTATTTCGCCGGTACATGTCAGCCGGGACTTGGAAGACCTGATTGCGGAGGGTTTGGTGGTCAAGCTGGATAACGGCAATTTTGCGTACAGCATTAAAACCTTGCAAATCGCGGAACGTTTCAGACAGCAACAAGAACGTTTGACTGCACGTTTGCAGGAAATTGAACAACGAGTTTATTAAATGCGACGACGTCGTCGCATTTGCAGGAGATAAAAATGGAAGTATTAGGACACGCGGTTGGCGCAACGGCAAACGAACTGGCAATACACAGCATGGCGGTTATGGATCGTTTTTCAAATGGCGAGGCTTACAACGAGGCTGTTTGGATTGAACGGGGACGTTTTGCGGTACGCCAAACAATGGAAGGTATGTTTGAGCTGGGTCGCGCACTCATCATCATCAAAGAGCATACGCCGCATGGCCGTTTTGCTGAGATTGCTGAGAAAGAGTTTGGCTTAGGTCGCCGTGAATCGCAACGCTTAATGAATGCCACGTTGCGCTTTATTGACCCAAAAATGAAACAGGCGCAGCCACAGCTGATGAAACTTGGAAAGTCCAAACTGCTGGAGCTGCTGGTGGAAGATGACGACACCTTGCTGGAGTTTGCCGAAGGCGGCGAAATCAACGGCAATACGCTTGATGATGTCGACCGCATGACTGTTAAGGAGCTGCGTGTGGCCTTGCGCGAGAGCCGCGAAACGGCTGAAGCGAAAGACAAAGTCATTGCCGACAAGAACAAGAAGGTCGACGAGCTGGCCGAAAAGCTGGCTAAGAAGCAAACCGGTGTAAGAGAGCCGAAGGCGGAAGATGTGGGCAGTGAATTGACGATGCAGTTATCAAGCCTTGAGGTCGGTATCCGCAGTCAAGTGAGCCGTCTGAAAGATTTGTTCGACCAACTTAATGCGCACAGTGAGGCACACGGGATCAGCCATCAGGCGAAGATGGTCGGCACGCTCAATCAGATTATTTTGGACTGCAACGGTATCCGCGAGAGCTACGCTCTGCCAATGGAAGCTCCTCAAGATGAAACGCCGGAGTGGTTGGGAGAGTAAATCATGAATGCCGGATTGGTAGAAAGACTGACTGAAATCGAGGCTCAAGCCGCTTTGCTTGGACGGGGAGAACGGTCGGAGTATCTGAAACGGTCGGCACAGGATTTAGGGGTATCGCTCGCTACGCTCTATCGGAAATTGGAGTCTGTGAGTGTTAAGCCGAGCCGAAAACGGCGAAGCGATGCCGGTAAAACGGAACTGAAGCTGGAAGAAGCCAAACTGATTTCGGCTGTACTGGTGGAGGCCATGAGGCGCAACGGCAAGCGGTTGATGTCGGTCAAGCAAGCAGTGGAAATGCTGCGAGCCAACGGCAAAATCGAGGCGGCGCGGATTGATGAGGAAACGGGGGAAGTAAGTCCTCTTTCTGAAAACACCATTACCCGGGCTTTACGAGAGTACAAGCTACATCCCGACCAATTACTTCAGCCTGATCCTGTCAGCCGTATGAAATCTGAACATCCGAATCATTGCTGGCAAATCGACCCTAGTTTGTGTGTTTTGTATTACTTGCCGCGACACGGCAAGGATACGGGACTTAGGGTGATGAAAGAAGAGGAATTCTACAAGAACAAACCTAAAAATGTTGTGAAGATTGAGCAAGACCGCGTGTGGCGTTACACCGGCACCGACCATGCCAGTGGAACGATTGTCGCCCGGTACTACTTCGGTGGCGAGACGAGTGCGAACTTGTGCGATTTCTTCATCTTCATGATGCAAGCCAAGGAGGATGTACATAAGGATCCTATACGCGGTGTGCCGCGCATGGTCATGCTTGACCCGGGAAGTGCGAATACGTCGTCTGCTTTTAAAACGCTGTGCAAGTCGCTTGATGTACATGTGCAGATCAATAAACCCGGCAACCCCCGTGCCAAAGGTCAGGTAGAGAAAGCCAATGACATTGTGGAAACGTCATTTGAAAGCGGTTTGCGCTTTACCGAGGTGCACGATATCGACCAACTGAATGCCCTGGCAGAGCGTTGGATGCGTTACTACAACGGTACACAGATTCACAGCCGTCACGGTATGACCCGCTATCAGGCGTGGAACAAAATCAAACCGGAGCAGCTGATCCTGCCGCCTCCTGCGGAATATTGCCGAGAGCTGGCAATCAGTGCGCCAAAAGAAGCCAAGGTATCGGCTGATTTAGAAATACGCTTCGGCGGTCGTTTCTACAGTGTGAAAGCCATTCAGGGCATATTGGTTGGGCAGAAGGTTTTTTAGTAGCCAAAAACCCTTGGGAAGAGAACGGAGCACGAGTAGCAACGTTTGATGCAGACGGCCGCGAAACATGGGTGGCTGTGCCGGAAGTGGTGTTTGACGATATGGGCTTCAGAGCCGATTCGGCAGTCATCGGTGAGGAGTACAAGGCACCAGGCAATACTGCTGCCCAGCAACATGCGAAGGAGCTCGACAAGATGGCTATGGGAGCGGAAACGCTGGAACAGGCCGCAGCCAATCGAAAAGGCAAGGCTGTACCGTTCGGTGGATCTATAGATCCATTCAGACACCAGGAAGATACGCTCGCTACACGCAATACGCTCTATTTGGAGCGTGGCGGCCAGCAGATGGAATACAACCGGATGGAAGTCGCCGAGCAGGTGTTGAGCAAGGTGGAAATGGCGAAGCTGTTGAAGCCGCGCATCGAAGCCGAAGGTGGAGACTGGAAACAGGCTGTTGCGCTCATTACCAAACATTATCCGGACGGTGTGGCCGCCAGTCAGTTGGAAGCGGTTTTTGACAAGCTGAAAACGGCAGGCCGTCTGAAATTACATAAAACCGGTTAGGCAAATGCGACGACGTCGTCGCATTTGCGGAAAGGAAACGATGAAACAAAGTTTTCAAAAAATCGGCAAATCCTATGCCGCCGCCGCAGCCGAAATCGGATGCAGCAAGCCGATGCTGGTAGCGGTAGTCAATCACGGGCAATGGCCGAAAAAAAACGCAGCCGAGCTGCGAAGGAAATTAAAACAATTTTTTGAAAAGAATGGTGCGGAAATCCCAGCGAGCCTGAGAAACGAGCCGGAAACCGCACCTGCCCAAGCAACTTACGAAGACAAGGACAATGAGATGTTACTACGAAAAGCAACCCTGAACCAAGCCGCAAAACAGCATTTTGGATTATTCCGCGACCCGTTCAACGATGAAATCCAGTCGGCAGACGATGTGTATATGACGTCAGATGTGCGTTATGTGCGCGAGGCAATGTTTCAGACGGCCTGTCATGGCGGTTTTGTGGCAGTGGTCGGTGAAAGCGGCGCGGGTAAATCCACACTGCGCGAAGATCTGCAAGACCGTATCAACCGCGAAGGCCGTCAGATTGTGTTGATTGAGCCTTATGTGCTGGCAATGGAAGACAACGACCAAAAGGGTAAGACACTCAAAGCGGTACATATCGCTGAGGCAATTTTGGAGGCGGTTGCGCCCGGAACAAGCCCGAAACGCAGTCCGGAGGCTCGTTTCCGCCAAATCCATCGCGCTCTGACTGAAAGCGCAAAAGCCGGTAACAAGCACCTGCTGCTGATTGAAGAGGCTCATGGCCTGCCTCTGCCAACCCTGAAACACTTGAAACGCTTTTTTGAGCTGAAGAACGGTTTTGAACGACTGCTCGGCATCGTCTTAATCGGACAGACGGAGTTGGCGCAAAAGCTCAGCGAAAACAATCCTGCTGTGCGCGAGGTGGTGCAACGTTGCGAGGTGGTTACCCTCCTTCCTCTGACTGACGGCAAGCTGGAAGGTTATTTGAAACACAAGTTTGCCCGGGTCGGTGCAGATGTTTCAAAAATCTTGAACCAAAGTGCAGTGGATGCAGTAGCGGAACGTTTGACTGTGAAGAGCAGAACGAGCAAAGGGATTGAACAGAACAGCCTGCTCTATCCTCTGGCCGTCAATAATCTTGTGGCTGCGGCGATGAATCAGGCGGCGGAATTGGGTTTCGAGCTTGTTGATGGCGATGTGGTGCGAGGTGTGTGAGATGAGTATGCCTACGAAAATCAAAGTTATCGGTTTGTGCTTTGCAATCGCCTGTCAGGCTTTTTGGTTGGGAACCATTAGCAGTAAATCGGTACAGCCAAACTGCGATAAAGAGGTTGCCGACCAGTTATGGGAGGCGGTGTATGGCGGAATGAGCGATACGGACAAAATGGCAGGCGTAGTTTTGGAGCCCATCGGAGCGAAAAAATGAACAGGGATTACAGCAAAATCAAAGTGTCGGTATGGCGCGAAAAAGGCGGCCATCTTGTCACTGAGCTGACAACGGTGTCGGGTAAGTTTGTGATGATGTATGTGTCATCTCGGCTATCGGATGAAATTGAGGATGTGGTTCAGACGGCATTGCGGTGTTTGAGCCGTAAGGATTTGGAGATGGTGAGATGACAATTTATCTAAATATCGCCCGTGACGGCATTATCAAGGTTACTCAGGATGCTGCTTTGGGAAACCAAGAAGGCGATACAGGTTACCTGAGTAAAGAGCTGAATGAGGGCTGTACGCTTGAAGAAGTTTATGCGGTTGTCGCTGCAAATACATCTTGGAAAAACGGGTTATTTTATTTCCCTCCGGTGGATGTAGAAGATGGAGATCAGGCATGTGATGCGGCTATTGATTTTTCCGACTTGGTTTATTGCAGCCTCAAAAGTCTGATGGAGGCAAGAACATGAAAGTACGCTGCCCTACCTGCGGTGCGGTGATGAGTTTGGATGTATTAATCGCCCATGATGATGCTCGTGAAGCTCTGATTGCCCTGACCGGCATTTCGGACGAGCTGGTCAAAGCGATGTTGCGGTATTTGACACTGTTTCGTCCGGCTGAAAAGGATTTAAGTTTTAACAGAGTTTCAAAGCTATTGGGAGATTTGCTGCCTATGATTCAGGCAAGGATGGTCGAGCGCAACCGTAAGCAATATGCAGCTCCCCGTGAAGCATGGATTTGGGCTGCAAACCGATGTATTGAGGCGCGTGACTCAGGCCGTCTGAAAACTCCCCTAACAAGTCACGGGTTCTTACTGGAAAACATCACATTTTGGCAGCCGGAAAAAATGGCTTCAACTCCTGTCTGTAATGTGGTTGAGTCAGGGACAAAGCTTCGTGCCGGTGTGGGGAATTTGATGGAGTGGGCAGGAAATGGAGAACCAGCATGAATGGTTGAAAAAGGAAATTGCCAAAGGGTTTATGTTGCTATCGGCCTTAAATCTAAAAGGCCGCCCGGCTGCCAAAGACCTGACGGCGGTAGCCCAAGTATGGTACGGCCTTCTGCTCAAACAAAAATGGCAGCCTGATCGTGATGTATCAAGGGTAAAAATGGCGTTTGAGAATATCGCTGTTTTACAGAACGAATGGCCGAATCCATCTGACTTAATCCGCTATCTGCCGCCTTTGGAAATAAAGATGGTGCCTAGGTTGGATGAAAAACATACTCCTACTACATACGGTAAACAGCAAGCAAAAGCATTGAAACAGAAGTTGGCAGTATTGAAAACTGCGCCCTGCATGAACAGGGAATGGATACACGGCCAACGCCACCGGACGGTGGATGAATGTAGAAAGATATATGCCGACAGGCAGAAAGGTATTAAAAATGAATGAACTGGATTTGAGCAAATACCGCAAAGATGCCAAAGGTAATTTGGTTCCGGTAGACAATATTAAAGAAATGGATTTATTGCGCGACGAGCTGGTCATGGAGCTGGCAGGAAAGGCTCGGTCGGTACAAGAAAAGATTGTGGATTTCAAACGTGGTGCTGTTGAGGATATTGCGGCCTTTGTACAGCTCTCCGCCGAGCGTTACGACGTATCGTTGGGCGGCAAGAAAGGCAATGTCACTCTTCACAGCTTCGACGGGCAATATCGTGTAAATCTTGCTATGCAGGACACACTGGTCTTTGATGAAGGTCTGCTTGCCGCCAAGGCCTTGATTGATGAGTGCATCAATGAGTGGACCGAGGGTAGCCGGACGGAATTGAAAACACTGATTAACGCGGCCTTCCAAGTGGATAAAGAAGGCAATATCAGCACCGCCCGCGTACTCGGTCTGCGCCGGTTGGCAATTAAAGATGAGAAATGGCAACGCGCTATGGATGCTTTGAGCGATAGTTTGCAAGTTCATACAAGCAAGCAATTTGTACGAATTTACGAACGTGGTCAAGACGGCGAGTATCAGCTGATGAACTTGGATATTGCGAAAGTGTGACCATGCTGCTGTTTTTATTTTCTGCCTCAATCTTCGTCTATTGGTTAATCCACTTGGTATTTCGGGTAGACGATTGGAAAGACCAAGATGAAGACAACTGGCTGGACGGAAAAGATTAAAGAGTTTAACCGCGCGGCACGGTCTGCCGCTTTTATTAAATCATTTGGAGTTAATCATGCATAAAACTGAATTGGTGGCTGCATTGGCCGAAAAAGCAAACGTAAGCAAATCTACTGCAGCTGATGTCTTGAATGCCTTTGAGACTGTTGTGACTAACGAGCTGATTGCCGGTGGCGAGGTTCGATTAACCGGTTTCGGTACTTTCTATGTTGTAGACAAGGCAGAACGTCAAGGTCGTAACCCTAAGACCGGCGAGGCATTGGTCATCGCTGCCCATACTACGCCTAAATTTAAAGCCGGTACGGATTTGAAAAAAGCAGTCAATCCATAGCCAGGCTATAAAAAAGGCCGTCTGAAAGTTTCAGACGGCCTTTTTTATTTGCCAAATGACTACCGGCAAATGTAGAATCAGGCATAATATATTGATTTATTTAAATATATGAAACAGCGTTTCAGTATGTGAAAAGAAAGGATTAGCATGGAAACGGCAAAAGCGAAAAAACAGCGTTTAATCCGTCTGATTCACGTCGGTAAAACGCAGTTGATGATGGCCGATAGCGAGTACCGTACGCTATTGGCCAATATTTCACGCGGGAAAACGAGCAGCACTAAGTTGTCGGTCGATGAGTTAGAACTGGTGGTAACGGCTCTGAAGGCGCGTGGTTTTGTAGTAACGACAAAAGTGCAGGCTAAAAGTGACAAGCCGGATATTAAAGTCCGGCCTGCCCATCCTGCGGTTGATGGCCAAATTAAAAAAATACGTGCGTTATGGCTTGAACTACACGGTATCGGTGCAGTAAGAAATCCGTCCGAGCTGGCTTTGGGCAGGTTTGTAAAGCGTATGGTCGGCGTTGATTATCATGGCTGGCTTGATATTGATAATGCACAGAAGGTCATTGAACACTTGAAACAATGGTTGTTACGCGAGGAAAGAAAATTGGAGGTGCTAAGTGGCTGATGAGCGTGTACCCGAGCTGGTAACCGATTTGGAAGACCAAATGTCTGCCTGTTTATGTTCTGAGCTACCGATGTTGGATAAAACTCAGGCGAAGGTGGTAAGTAAGAAGGTGGCAAGATTCATTACGGACAACTGGGGAGGCCAATTGATTTATATCCCGAAGAACCATATCGGCAAGGTATCGGAAAGAGACCAACAGGTATATCGGGAATTTAATGGTAAGAATCATGCGGCGTTAAGTAAGAAATTTGATTTAACTGTTCAACAAATCTATCGCATTGTGAAAGCAGTCGGAGATGCGGAAAGGTCGAAAAGACAGACTGATTTGTTTGGATAAGTCTCGTAATAAAACGGAATGGCGGTCAGGTTTTATCCTGACCGCTTTTATATTGCGTTTCTCGTCTTGGTCGGGGGTTTGCCTACCCTAAGCCATAAACTCGCTAAAAATGCCGTTTTTGCGCATTTTGAGTAAAACATGTTTTAAACCGCATTAAAAGCTGTTTCAGACGGCCTTTGTCAAAATAGCCTCATCAATCCGATGGGGCTTTTTTGTGAAAAAGTTGTTTGAAATTTTTAAATCCGGCACGCGAACTGACAATAACGGCCGAAAAGTGACGATTACCGATGCGGATGTGGCTCAGGCAGCTGCTGCATATGATCCAAAGCTGCATGAAGCACCACTGGTTATCGGCCATCCGAAGACCGATGCTCCGGCCTATGGCTGGGTGGGCAGTCTGCAAGCCGATGGTGGTGTGCTGTCAGCCGATTTTGCGCAAATGGACGATGATTTTGTCAGTCTTGTACAAAGCGGCCGCTACAAAAAAGTGTCGGCCAGTTTCTATCCGCCCGACAGCCCGAGCAATCCGAAGCCAGGCTCTTGGTATCTGCGCCATGTCGGTTTTCTCGGTGCGCAACCACCTGCGGTAAAAGGTTTATCCGCCATTAATTTTGCTGAAGACGATGAGTATGTCGAGTTTTCCGAATATGCACACCGCCGCACGGCCTCGATTTTCCGCCGTCTGCGTAAGTGGTTGATTGAGCAGTACGACGCGGCTACCGCCGATAAAGTCGTTGCTGATTGGGAAATTCGCGACATTGAAGAATCGGCAGACTGGCAGCCCGAACCGCCTACACCGGCATTTGCCGACCCTGTAACCCCAAACGAATCTCAAACCCATGAAAACAAGGAGACCTCTATGTCGCCCGAAGAACAACTGGCAGCCGAAAAAGCCGCCCGTGAACAAGCCGAAGCTAAGGCAGCCGCTGCGGAAGCAGAGCTGAAACGCTTGCAAGACGAGCAAGACCAAGCCTTGCGTGAAGGTCAACATGATCAGAATACCGAATTTGCCGAAGCCTTGGTAAAAGAAGGCCGTCTGAAACCCGCTGATAAGGATTTGGTGGTGCAGGTATTGGACTTCACGGAATACCCCGAACATACCAGCGTCGATTTTGGCGAAGGCAGCACCATTGGCGAAGCGTTGCGCCAATTCTTGCGCAACCTGCCGGAAGTATTGCCAAGCGGCCACTATACCAAAGGGACTACTCCTATGGCCGCCGCTGGACTGCCAGCCGATTTTGCCGAAGCGGCTAATCCTGATGCGCTGAGCCATCACGAACGTGCTGTGGCTTTGGCAGCCAAAGAAGGCATCAGCTACGAAGAAGCGGCACGCCGTACCGCCGTTTAACCCAAAAGCGACGATGTCGTCGCATTTCAATTTGAAAGGATGAACGATGAGTTCTCATTTGCGCCGCCTCCGCGGTCAGGTCGATCCAGTTTTAACCAATCTGGCAGTCGGTTATAAAAACGCGGAATTTATTGCCGAGAAAATTTTCCCTCAAGTATTCGCAGATAAAGAAGGCGTACAGGTGCCGGTGTTTGGCAAAGGCTCTTTTGTCGAATACGACATCAAGCGTGCCGTCGGCGCAGCGTCTAACGTGATTACTTTGGATGCGCCGAACTATCTGCCGATTGTGTTGGAAGAACACGATTTAGCGGCTGGTGTGGATTACCGTGAGCAAGCGGAATCTCTGTTTAATGAGCAAGCCAAAGCTACCCGTCGCGCTACCAAGGGTGTGCAACTGCGTCAAGAAATCGAAACGGCTGCTTTGCTGCAGGCTAAATCTGCTTATCAGAGTGGCCACACTAAAGATTTGGCGGCCACGAAAAAGTGGAGTGCCGATAATTCAGACCCATTGGCTGATATTGAAAGTGCACGTGAAACCGTCCGTGCAGCTTGCGGTGTGCGCCCAGGCGTATTGGTAGTAGGTGCCAGCGTATTGTCTCAACTCAAGCGCAATAAGGCTCTCCTCGCCTCCCTGTCCGCCAATGACCGTAAATCTCTGTTGACTGTCGAGCAGTTGAAAAACCTGCTGGAACTGGATGACATCATTGTCGGTCAGGCTGTTTCATCTGTTGCAACCGGCAAACCCACCAAGGATGTTTGGGGTAAATTTGCTAGCCTGATTGTTCGACCCGATTTGGTTTCAGACGGCAATGACGAAGGCGAACCTGCATTTGGTTATACCTTCCGCCGCCGTGGCATGCCTGTGGTCGACCGTTATGAAGAAGTTGGCGGCAAAGTCGAATACGCCCGTTATACCGATATCCGCAAAGCGGCTGTGGTGGGTAGTGCGTGCGGTTTCTTGTTTGAAAACGCAGTAGATTAATTGACAAGGCCGTCTGGAGTGCCTAGACGGCTAGGGAGAAAAAATATGAGCTTAAAGATTACACCTCAAGAAATCGAAAACAAGATTGATAAGGCTGATTATCACCGTGTGGGTGAGACAACTGCAATCGTTTGCTCGTTGACCCTGAAATCAGGTTTTGTCGTGATTGGTAAGGCGGCTTGTTTTAGCCACGATATTTTTGACGAACAGATGGGCTGTGAATTGGCATACCAAGATGCTATTCGCCATCTGTGGGAATTGGAAGCTTATCGTTTGAAAGAAAATGCAGTTATGCAGAAAGTAGAGGTTTAAATGGCTCAAACCAAACAAGTGGTACTGGTAACTACCATTACCGCAACAGGCGCGATTGTAAAAAACCGCTTTGTTAATTTTAAAGGAGCACAGGCTAAAGCCGGCGAGACCGTTTTGGGTGTCGCTCCATATGATGTTGAAACTGGTGATACTGCTGCAGTCGATGTGGTCGGTATTGCTGTTGTCGAATCAGGTGGCGCAGTGGCTATCGGTGCCGAAGTAGGCGCAGACGCACAAGGCTGTGCAGTATCCGGTGCGGCAAAAATTGCCGGTACGGCTCTGACTGCTGCAACCGCCGCAGGTGAAACTGTTCGTGTATTGTTGAAAGGTTAATCATGGCTAAGGTTTATATCGCAAACACTGCATTGATTCTTGAAGACGAAGCCGGTAAGCAATTCCGTGTGGAAGCAGGCGAAGCTATTGAGCTGACACCTGAACAATACGAATCAGTGGCCGCTCATGTGACGCCGACGGTAACTACAGGCGAAGAGCTGGATGCACAACAGGCAGAAGCTCAAGAGAAAACGCCGTCTGAAGAAGAGTCTGAGTCCAAAAACAAAACGCAACGCAAAACAAAGGCGGACGCGTAATGTACTACATCAACGCCGAGAATATGCTCAAGGCTATGAGTAAGCCGGAATTGGTGCAGTTGACCAACGATGAGCCCCGTGCGACTGAGCCGGATATGGCGGTGGTAGATGAAGCCATCCGCTATGCCAGCGACTTGGTTGACGGTTATTTGCGTGGACGCTATCCGCTGCCTCTCAAGTCGGTGCCGACGGTGTTGCCGCCATTGTGTATCAACATTGCCCGCCATTTCCTGCACTCGCGCCGCATCAATCGGGCGGATTTCCCGAAGACGTTGGAGACTGCCTACAACGCGACTTTGAAAACGTTGGAAGCCATCCGCGACGGAAAAATCCATATCGGCGTTGATACTTTGGACAAAGAGGCGCAGCCGGAGCCAGGTGCGTATCACACTCGTGGTGGTTCGCGTATTGACATGACGGGGTATTGATTGTGAGTGCGACACGTCCTGTTATTGACGCGGTAGTCGAGCATTTGCAGACGGCCATTCCATGGGTCATCGTGGAAGCGTTCCCCGAAAGGCCGTCTGAATACCAGTTTATCCACCCGACCGGTGCGATTTTGGTTGGCTACGGTGGCAGTAAGTTCACTGATTTGGAACATTTGGGCAACATTGCCCAGCAGCGCGACATGACGCTGGTGTTAACCGTTATCGGCAGCAATCTGCACGGCGATGAAGGCACACTGGCAATTTTAGACGAAGCCCGGTTGGCGATTGTCGGCTTCCGCCCTCCAAACTGTCTGCCGTGTCATTTATTGCAAGAGCGTTTTTTAAACGAAGATGCCGGTGCATGGCAGTATGAGCTGACTGTTCAGACGGAAACTCAACAAGTCGAAGTGTGTAAGCCCAATACCAATCCCTTGCTCATTAAGGTGCATGGCCGCTTGAATGGAAATGCATTAAACCCTGATTTAAAAACTAAGGAGAATTCATAATGGCAGCAGCCTATCATCATGGTACGGAGACCATCCGTATTGACGGTGGTTCTAATCCTGTCTATACCGTTGACGGTGCGATTACGGCTATTGTCGGTACTGCACCAGTCGGTGCAGTCAACGAATTGACTGTGTGTCAAACCAAGAAAGATTTTGCACAATTTGGCGGTGAGCTGACCGGTAAAGGCTTTACATTGCCTGACGCGGCCAATATTTGGACACGTTATGCTTCTGGTGTGGCTTATGTTATTAACGTGTGCGACCCCGCACGCCATAAGACCCAAGTACAGAACGAAGTATTGACCGTCGACAGCAATACCTTGACGGCCTATACCGCCAAACCTGCACTGCTTGCCGGTTATGCCCTGACTGACGGCGCAGCCGCACTGACCGAAGGCCAACACTACACCATCAACACGCTAACCGGCGAGATTGTATATAAAACCAAACCGACCGCCCCGAAAATCAGTTACAGCTACGTCGACCCGACCAAAGTAACAGAGGCCGACATCATCGGTGCATATGTCGCGGCTACCGGAAAGCGCACGGGCTTGGAGCTGCTCTCAGAAGGCTACAATCGCCAAGGCGCAGATGCCAAAATCATTATTGTGCCGAATTATGACAAAACGGCTACCGTCGCCGCCAAAATGATTACCGTGGCCGACAACCTGAATGCAATTGCCTATATCAACGCACCTGAAGGCACGACCTTGAGCAAAGCTCTCGAAGGCCGTGGGCCATTGGGTACGATTAATTTTCAGACATCAAGCGACCGTGCCGAGCTGTTTTTCCCGCATGTGATCGGTCTGTTAGGTGTGGAGTCACTGGCTACCCACGCTGCCGGTCTGCGCATGAAGACGGATGTTGAGCAGGGTTATTGGTTCAGCAAATCCAACCGCGAACTCTTGGGTGTAACCGGCGTGGCAATCGGTCTGACTGCTCGCGCCGACGACCCGCAGTCCGAAACCAACCGCCTCAACGAAAAAGGCATTACTACCGTCTTCAATAGCTACGGTACTGGGTATCGTATGTGGGGAAACCGTCTTGCCTGTTTCCCGACTACCTCGCATATTAAAAATTTCGAAGTGGCACAACGCACTGGAGATTTGATAGACGAATCCATCCGCCGTTTGGAATTGCAGTATGTTGACAAACCGATTGATGCAAAAGATCCGAATGCCTTGATTGACAGCCTGCTTGAGAGCATCCGCACCTATATGTCTACGCTTAAATCTATTGTGGGCTTCTCGGTGGATTTGGACTATGAGTACGATTTAGTGGATGCGTTTAGCAAAGGTCAGGTCCCCATCGTTTACGACTACACGCCTAAACTGCCGGCCGAGCGTATTACCAATACCAGCGTGATGACTCGAAAATATTTGGTCAATCTGTTGTCGGCTAACTAAGGTCGGCTGAAAAGGAAGAAATATGTCTGCAATCAATGCAATCTACAATGCCAACATCTATATCGACGGTAACAGCCTTTTGGGTAATGCTTCCGAGTTTAAGCTGCCTGAGTTTGAGTTTGGTCAGGACGATCATACCGGTCTGGGTATGGTCGGTACCATCAAACTGCCAAACGGCGTAGAAGCCCTAGAAGGCGAAGTTACTTGGAACAGCTTTTATCCCGAGGTGGCGAAGAAGGCATCCAACCCATTCAAGGCCGTGCAACTGATGGTGCGCGGTAACCTGCAAACCTTTAATGCAGCAGGTTTGGCGGAAGAAGTCCCTATTGTTACCACGGTAACAGCGATGTTTTCAAAAAATGCTTTAGGTGGCTACAAGCCGAAGGAGAAGGCAGAATTTAGTTCAACCTACCAAGCAACAGAAGTCCGCCAAGTCGTCGGTGATCGCGAAGTGCTGTACTACAACGCGTTCAAAAACATCTATCGCGTGGACGGTCAGGACGTTTTGAACCAAATGCGTAAAAATATTGGCGCTTAATCTTTAAATCGGATTAAAAGCCGTTTCAGATGACCTTTGACACAATCACCGTATCTTTACCGATACGGTGATTTTTTTATTTTTATAAACGTTTTGGAGATGGAAAATGAATGAAGCCAAGAAGTTGCAAGAAGATTTGGGTGTGAATACCGTTGTGAAACTGAAATATCCGGTCAAACTGGCGACGGGGCAGATGTTGGAGCAGGTAACGCTTCGCCGCTTGTGTGTAGGTGATTTGCGCGCCGTCTCGCATCTGACGAATGAGGCGGAACAGGAACTTGCCCTGTTTGCCCGCATGACTGGCATGGTGCCGGAAGACTTGGACTGTTTGGATTTGGCGGATTGGAAGCAGATGCAGGAGACGTTTCGCCGCCTCACAGAAACTGACCAAGACGGCAAATAGACCGCCTCTCTCAAGAGCGGAAACGCAGCGGCAACTGCTGTCTGCCGCTGCAGATTTGGCATGGTGGTTCGGTTGGAGCGTGGACGAGATTCACGCGCTGACTTTGGATGAATTTGAGGACTGGCAGAAAGAAGCAACCCGCCAGATGAAGGCGGGTTATCGGAGGGGAATGTAATTCAGATTTGGTGTCGGCGTTCTTCTTCGATTTCGCGCTGCAAATCGCGACACCAACCGTTTGACGGCTCTTCAGGCTCTTTGCGGAACACTACCCAAGCAAACCATGCCAAATACAGTACCAATCCCAACAGAAGCAGGGGAAAACCGCCTGCCATCAATAAAACGAATGCCAATGCGGCAATAACAAATCCTCCATTCATCTTTTCATCCCTTCTTTGCAGATTTTTCAGGATATTACCATATGGCAAGCGATTTAGGTATATCAATCAGTGTTTCCGCCGTTGTCGGCGGGGCTTTGTCGGGTTTGACCCATATCGGCAAGGCGATGAAGACGCTGAAAATGACGACGAATGCCTTGTCCGAACGTCAGAAGGAATTGGGAAGGGTATTGGAGCGGAACAAGAGTCGTTTGAGCGTATCATCTGCCAAGCAGTTATGGCAGGAATACGAAAGAATCGGTCATTCCGTTGCCAAGTTGACCCGCCAATATGAAAAGCTCAATACTGTCCGCGCCCAAAGAGCAGCCGTCAGCAACCAATGGGCGGACATTAAAGGGCAATGGCAGGGCGCACTTGTTGCCGCAGGTACTCTGATTCTGCCCGTCAAGATGTCGATTGAATTTGAATCGGCAATGGCGGATGTGAAAAAGGTGGTCGATTTCGATACACCGCAGCAATTCAAGGAGATGGAACGGGACATTTTGAAAATGACCCGCAAGATTCCTATGGCGGGCAAGGAAATTGCTGCCATCGTTGCCGCAGGTGGGCAGTCCGGAGTTGCTCGGGAACACCTGACGGGCTTTGCCGAAGATGCCGCCAAAATGGGGGTGGCATTCGATATGGCGGCAGGACAGGCAGGCGAATCTATGGCGACACTGTCCAACGTCTTGCAGATACCGATTTCTAAAATCGGCATATTGGGTGACGCCATCAACCACCTTTCGGACAATGCAAACTCCAAAGCGGCGGATATTGTCAACGTCCTGACCCGTGTCGGCAGTGACATCAAGCAGTTGGGTATGACGGAAAACCAAGGTGCGGCATTGGGCAGCACCTTCCTGAGTATGGGTAAAGCCCCCGAACTCGCGGCGCAGGCAATGAAGGGCATGATTACTTCGATGTCGGTGATGAAGGCGGGTGGTGCGAAAAAAGAGCTGGCGGAACTGGGCTTGACGACTAAGGAATTTGCCACTGCGATGGACAAAGATGCCAACGGTGCGATGCTGAACCTGTTGGCTAGGGTCAAGCAGTTGCCGAAAGCGGAACAATTCCTCATGCTGCTGGAGTTGTTCGGCAGGAACTATGCCGACGACGCCATGATGCTCGCCAACAACATCGGCGAGTACAATCGTCAACTTGCATTGCTGGAAGAACGCGATGCTTCGGGCAATTTGAAATATCTCGGGTCGATGCAACGTGAGTTTGCCAACCGTTCGGCAACGACCGCCAATCAAATCCAGCTTTTCAAAAATGGGCTGTCGGAACTCGGCATACAGTTGGGTGCGATGGTCCTGCCTGCCGTGAATGACTTTTTGAATAAGGGCATCAGAATTGCCAACACTGTCTCGGACTGGGCAGAGAAACATCCCGTATTGACGAAAGGGATTATTGGTACGGCGGCATCGCTTTTGGCTTTTAAAGTCGGTATGTTTGGCGTAATGGTCGTTGCCAACCGGTCGCGTGCGACTTATTTGGCCTTAAAAAGCGGCCTGCTCTCTTTGAAGGCGACGGCGGTTTTGACCCAGACGGTGATGCAAAGCGGATTGGGGTTGGGCGTATTGCCTGGTCGGCTGGGAGTAGTCATGCGTGCATTGGGGGCGGCAAGAGCCGCCATGCTCGGTTTCAGCCTGTCTTCGCTGGTAGCAATGTGGCCGCTGGTTTTGGCCGTCGGCGCACTTGCTCTGGTTGGATGGACAATTTACAAGGCGTGGAATCCAATTAAGGCTTTTTTTGCCGGGCTGTGGGATGGGCTGTTGAAAGGATTAGAGCCGTTGAGGCCAGCTTTCAATGCTTTGGTTACTGCATTGTCTGCTGCTTGGGACAGTATCTATACTGCAATTGCACCGGTTGTAGCTGCCGTTTCCTCCGTCTTGGGCGGTTTGTGGGATACGGTCAGGCCGCTGGTTCAGCCGCTATTGGATTTCTTTGGAGATTTTTTCAGCACCACTCAAGTTGCCGAAGGCGGGGCACGCAGTTTCGGCCAATCGGTAGGTTTGTGGATAGGCGAGAAAATCACAGCAATTGTCGGCTGGGTCGGCAACAAAATCACTGAAATGAAAACCGCCTTTGACGGAGGTCTGAAAGGAATACTCGGTCTGATTCTGAACTGGTCGCCGCTTGGTGCGTTTTATTCCGCATTCCGCAGTGTCCTGTCTTGGTTCGGTATCGAACTACCCGAGAAATTCAGCGGTTTCGGCAGAATGCTGATAGGCGGTTTGGTTAACGGTATTAAATCAGCAGCAGCTTTAGTATATGACACTATTGCATCTATTGGTAATTCGATTAAGGCTAAATTCCAAGCGGTAATGGATATCCATTCTCCAAGCCGTGAGTTTCGCCGTTTCGGTGGTTTTATCACCCAAGGTTTGGATATCGGTATCCGCCGTACGGCCAGTCGGCCAATCGGTACTATCGGCACATGGGCAGGCCGTCTGAAAGACAGTTTTACGAATCGTGTCGGTCAGTTACGTGCTGATGTTGCTGCGCGTGTATCCGGTCATCGTGCAGATTTCGAGCAGGCACGGCAGGCTGCGTCCGCCCCTGGTGGTGTGACCATCCATTTTAATCCGACCATCAACGCGCCAGGTGGCAACCCTGCACAAATTCAGACGGCCTTGCAAATGGGTTTGCGCGAATTTGAAACGCTGTTTCAACGTATGATGGCCGACCGTGAACGGAGGGCTTTCTGATGTATGCAATGTTGGGCGATGTACGGTTTGAAACCTTGCAAAGTTTTTCCAGCCTGGAAGCGCAGCACTCGGCCAAGTTTGCCAAGCATGAAGTACTTAAGGGAAGACCACGCCTGCAGGCGATGGAAAATGAGCTGACCACACTGAGATTTGGGTTAAAGCTGCATTGGATGCTGGGTAATCCCGACACGGCCTACAAGGGCTTGCTGGCTGCTCTGGAGGCGCAGCAGGCGGTGTCGTTGGTTTATGGTTCAGGGCGATTTGTCGGCTGGTTTGTAATTGAAAGCCTGATCGAGCGCACGTTGATTCAGGATAGCAAAGGCCGTACCGCCGCGCGTGAGTTGGACGTTGAATTGACTGAATTTGTCGGCGACCCAAATAATCCGTTGCCAACACCAGCGATTATCAGTGGCAAACAAAATCCATTACTGTCCCTGCTGCCCGAGTCGGTTCAGGCACAGGCGTCTGAGGTAATCAAAGCGGTTGAGACAGGAGTAAAAATTTATAGGGCTGCAGAAAGTGGCATTGAACAAGTGCAAGGCATTATTACAGCGGCGAAAGAGCTAAAAAATGATCCTGCCGGGCTTTTACACTTGGTCGGTGATGCACTTGGTGTTGCTGCGCCGGTTCTACAAAACTTGAACGGCATTGGAGAAGTGACGGCTGTTGTTGGTGACTTGACGAGCGCAACAAAACTGGCAGAGCAGCTCGGTATGGCTGGAAATGCGCTTGGTGATACGGTTGCAAGCCTAAGATCGGGTTATGAGAGCGGGTCAGTCGGAGGTTGGTTGGATGCCGCCGGGTCATCCATTATGACGGCAACAGAGGCGATGGCGAATGGAGCATCAGCAGTTGAAACTTTGACTGGATGGCTTGCAACACGGAGTGATTCATGAGTGCAGTTTTACGTTATATAACCAAAGACGGTGACCGCTGGGATTTGATTGCCCATAAGCACTACGGCAACGCGCTACTGATTAACGGCCTTATTGCGGCAAATCCGCATTTGCCGTTGGCGGAAGAGTTTGTCAGCGGCTTGACGGTGTTTGTGCCGGTGTTGGAAAGCAAACCGAAAAACAGTCAGGCCGATTTACCGCCTTGGATGCGCTGAAGGGGTTGTGATGGATATTAAGGGTTTCTTGTCCGGCTTGGCCGCTCAAGGCGGTACGGGTGGCACTCATCCGGTAACCAAGCCGGATTTCACGCTGAGCTATGAAAACAAAGACATCACCGGCGACATCGCGCCCTATCTGATTTCATTTGTTTACACAGATTACCTCGAGGGGCAATCTGATGAGTTACAGGTCGAGTTTGAAGATGTGGATGGCCGTTGGTTACGTGGTTGGTATCCCGAGCAAGGCGATGCTTTGTCATTGAGTTTAGGCGACCAATTTACTGGATTAGTGGCTTTGGGCAGCTTTGAAATTGCTGAGATTGAATACAATCATCCTCCGTCAACGGTAAGCATGAAGGCGTTGGCAGCTGGTATCAGCAAAGCCAGCCGTACCTTAAAAGGTCGTGCGTATGAAAATACCACGCTTGCAGAGATTGTTCGTCAAGTGGCTGCCCGTCTTAAATTGGAGCCATCCGGTCAAGTGAAAGACATAAAAATTAAGCGTATAACCCAGTATCAGGAACGCGACGTTGAGTTTTTAAGCCGGTTGGCCAAAGAGTATGGCCACACCTTCAAAATTGTCGGGGATAAGCTGGTGTTTACCGATAATGCTACCCTGAAAGAGCGTGAAGCCGTGGTGGTGTTGAGTCCAGAAGATATGATGAGAATTCGTCTACGTGACTTGATTAAAGGCGTGCCAACCCAGGTTGAGATGCGCGGTTATGACCCGAAAACCAAAAAAACGGTGTCTGCTAAGCGGAAAACAAAACCTTTACGCCCAAAATCTAAACGTGGCCACACTGGTGACACCTTGAAAATAGTGCCGAATAAAGGAGAGAGCCAAGCGCAGCTTAATGCTCGTGCCGATGCCAAACTAGCTGACGCACAAGACGATCAATGTGCCGGAAACATCACGTTGTTCGGCAATGCGCTGCTGGTTGCAGGGCAAACCGTTAGGCTGAAAAACATGGGTAAGTTTTCCGGTAAGTATCTGGTAAAGCAAGCGCGGCATGAATATCGCAACAACAGTGGCTACACGACAGAGCTGGAGATTAAGATGATTGAGTATATTGATGACGAGGAGCAGCAGGATGCAACAAACCCATGATTTCGGAGCAACCCTGCAATTCGGCGTGGTATCAGCGGTAGATGAAGCCGGTCACAATCTGCGCGTCAAAATCCCTGCTCTGGAAGACATGGAAACTGACTGGCTGCCGATGGTTACACCGGCTGCTGGTGGCAATCAGTTTTACAGCCTGCCCGACGAAGGTGAGCAAGTTGTCTGCTTGCTGGACGCTCGCGGCGAAAACGGCTGTGTGATTGGCGCAATTTACAGCACGGCCGATAAGCCTCCTGCAAGCAGTAAAGACAAATGGATACGCCGATTTAAAAATGGCACTGTGATTGAGCATGACCGTGCCAGCGGGGATGTTTCTGTTCAGACTGACGGAGTGGTTAAAATTAAATCTGGAGCCAAAGTGTCTATCGAAACTCCGGAAACGATGGTTAGCGGAAATACGACTGTCAATGGATTGTTGACTTATACAGCTGGTCTGTCAGCAGTTAATTCAGGTGGTGGTGACGCTGCAAATATTGAGGGTACTATGGTAGTGAATGGTGAAATTATCCTCAATGGGATTCCTTTGTCCCAACATAAACATCCCGGGGACTCTGGTGGTAAAACTGGCTTACCTGAATAGTCTTTAATCCGTTTTAAAATCAGTTTTAGACGGCCTTTCATAAAATCCCTGTATTCATTACGGATACAGGGATTTCTTATGCAATTCGACACGCCGATTTCCAAACACTGGCAGCTCGCCCCCGGCGGCAGCGGCTTGGCTCAGGGCGTGGACGATATTGATCTGTGTATTCATAACATTTTGTCTACGAGAAAAGGCTCGGATGTAACTCGTCCGGACTTTGGCAGCAACCATTTCGATTACATCGACACGCCGGAAGACGTGTTTGTGCCAAATATCGTACGTGAAGTCGTATTGGCTATTCAGACATGGGAAAAACGCGCCGACATCGAAGACGTAACCTTTAGCGGCAACGCCCCACACATCACCATGACCGTACGCTGGCGTGTTGCCGATGATGTATCGGGCGAGGTCTATAGCACGGCTGTGAATTTGGAGAATGCAACGTGGATTTAAGCAATTTAAAGCGTGAAGACGTGAAGGTCGTGGATGATGATTTGCAGAAGATTTTGGCCGATACCATTGCTAGATATGAGCGCGACAGTGGCAAAACCTTGCAACCTGCCCATATCGAACGTTTGTTGATTAATGTGTACGCCTACCGTGAAGCATTGACTCGTCAGCAGGTGAATGAAGCCTACCGCCAACAGCATGTGCGCTTTGCGACCGGTTTGATGTTGGATTTGTGTGGCGACGATGTGGCCACGCCGCGATTGGAGGCGCAACCTGCTCTGACAACATTGCGATTTTCGTGTGATGCCAACTTGTCTGTAGAACAGGTTTTTATCCCGGTTGGTACTCAAGTTAGCGTAGGTGAACTGACTTTTGAAACGACCACATCGGCAACTTTGTCATCCAGCCGTAATACGGTCGATTTACCGGCGCAATGCACAATAACCGGAGCAGCCGGAAATGGCTGGACAATCGGTCAAATCAATACTTTGGTCAAGCCACTGCATGATGAGATTGACGTTGCGGTCAGTAATATTACTGTATCGTCCGGCGGAGTTGTTATTGAGAGTGACGACTCCTACCGAGAGCGTATTTTGCTTGCCTTTGAAGCATTTTCAGTCGGAGGACCGAGAAAGGCTTACGAGTATTACGCGCGCCGGGTTTCGCAAGCGATTGTTGGTGTCCACGTCGGCAACGATGTTGATTCTTCCGGAAACGCGATTGGCGGCACGGTAGCCGTTACGTTGCTGACGACTGACGGACTGCCCGGCCAAGAATTGATTGACAAGGTGTCAGCGGCATTGAGCGATGAGACGGTGCGCCCGCTCTGTGACACTGTGATCGTGCGTGCGCCGGAAGTGGTGGAATACAAAATTGATGCCCGCTTGGTGCTGTTCAAAGGAGCTGATTCAAAATCGGTTTTAGCCGCTGCCAGCGCAGCTTGGTCAGATTATGAAACTGCCCGCTATGCCAAGCTCGGCAAAGATGTTGTGCCTTTGGATATTCAAACGGCCTTGAAGGTAAGCGGCGTGTACAACGTCATTTTATCCAATCAGTATGGAGAATTGCGCGACAGCGATGTCATTTTGATTGCACCTAATCAATGGGCGCGCTGTGTGTCATTCGGTCTGTCCGTCGATATGGAGCAGCAGGATGGCTAAGCTCAAATATGCCTTAATTATCGACCAAGACCCGCGCTTTACGCGCTTGGCTAATCTAAGTAATGGCTACAGACGGCTCACACTCACTAAGCTCATGCCACGTTTGCTTGAGCAAGTAGATGATAAGCACCTTGAGCTGTTGGCCGAGAGCCGAAGCATGGTTGGCTCAGACGGTTATTGGTTGGCCAAAGACAATAAAACCCGTCGCAAGCTCATTAAAGATGCCGTATTTTTGCACCGCCGCAAAGGTACACCTTGGGCAGTACGTGAAATTTGCCGCCGTTTGGGTTTCGGCGAAATCGGCCTGGTTGAAGGGCTTGGTGGCCAAATCTACGACGGCAGTATTAATCACAAAGGCATTTATATGTATGGCGACCACCGTTTGTGGGCGCATTACTCAATTACTTTCAGTCGACCTATTACCAATACAGAAGCCCGTCTGTTGCGGGAAACACTTCCGGCCTTTGCACCAGCACGCTGCGTGTTGGTGCGTTTGGACTATCAGGATACGCCGCTTTATTACAACGGCAAAGTCAATTTTGACGGCGATTACAATTTCGGAGCAGCTTAAAGATGGCAACAATACAAGAAAATAAAGTCACCCCAGAATGGGTGGACGACTTATATCAAATCGAAATGACCGACCCAGTTATGGGAGGAGCAGATGGTGTAGCGAATCGCCAGGCTAAACAGTTGGGGGCGCGAACACAGTGGTTGAAGAAGAAGTATGAAAATCAAGAAGATGAATTTAATGAATATAAAAAATCCGTTGAATCAGCTACAGAGCTCAAAGCGGGGATTATTAAACTAACTTCTGACATCGTGAGACATAAGGATGATGGTGGTTATGCAGTCACTCCTAAAGCTGTTTTGGATTACCTCGCTTCCCAAAGTGCATCAGTAGAAGATGTAAATGAATTAAGAAACTACGAAAGTAACAGTTTATATGTCAATGTGAGTGGTTATTACGCGTCTACCCCTGGTATTGGTGGTGGGCTGTTTGTCGCAGATAAATCCGATAAAACGAGTACTGACAATGGAGGAACCATTATTGTCAGTAAAAATGGCATGCGCTGGAAGCGCGTATCGTCGATGCGAAATTTGGATATTGCTGATTTTGGTGGGCAGGCCGGAGCAGACAAATTTAAATCTTTTTTGGCAGAACATTATATTCATTTACCGTCGTTTAAAACGCGTCAAGACTTTTTAATTAGCCAGCACGATTTAGTTTGGGTGCCGGATGGGCATGTGATTATTGCCCAAGGCTTGCTTTACCGTCGGCATGCCGAAAGCCGGTACATCCCTGACCTGCCCGGCTGGTTGCCGATCAACGAGTCATTCGGGCATTTTGACGCTGGATATACCGAACCCGGAAAATCAAGCGTAACGACCAAATATGTCAACACTGATGGGCTGACATATAACGTTACATACGTTTCAAACATCAAGCCTACTACAATCCGCAAATATTATAGCGGACTGGACAAATCCACGAATACTGCTGATTTGGTAACGCTTAGAAACGCAGCGGCTGTAAAAAAATATCCGAGCATATTGCTTAATTCTGATGTGTTTTTTACCACGTCTAACATTGCGGCAGGTAAAACAAAAATCCAAGGATTACAGGTGGTTGACAATGAAATAATTCGAGATTTCGACAGCCAGGATAATCGCGATGCTCTGGTAATGTTGCGATCTGGTTGGCTTGATGTTGTGAAAAAATCAGACAATCTGTCGATGGAACAAATTAAAAATAAGGGGATAGCCTGGTCTGCCTATTTTGGCCCGACTTTAATTAAAGACGGCAGCATCCCAAAAGGATTACCTTCGGTCGAATTAAGTGCGCGCAATATTATAGGACAAAAGCCGAATCGCGATATTGTCATTATCCAGGTGCAGGGGGAAACGGGAAAATCAGGGTGCACCATTCAAAAGGCGGCGGAATTATTATTGGCGGAAGGATGTGTATTTGGCTTCAACCTGGACGGCGGAGGTTCGACTCAGATGTGGTGGCAAGATTGTTATTCGTTTCTATCGTCAGATTCTAACTTTTCGAAAGAGCGTGCGGTTGGCGGAATTATTGAAATTCGCGCCGAAGACACAGGGATATTCGATACCGGCTGGCAATCCCTCCAGGTGGCAGAAGGTATCAGCTCCGCCGATGCTGATTTAAATATTCCAGCCGTCTGTTATCGACAGGTGGGGGCTGAAATACAACTGCGAATCAGCGTTTCAGGCAATTTTGAGGCTGGTTATAAAAAGGTTATTACCACACAGCCAATCCCGCTACGGTTCACCTCTGTCAATTTTCGGGATATGCGCGGCCTGCTTGTTGGCGCAGATCTGTCGTACGGGATGTGGTATGCCGGGAATTATTTAAGTTTAAGGGCTATTGAAAAATCCCCGTACTTCACAGGGACTTTTAAATGGTCTCCAAGGAATTCATTCACATATTAGGAGTTTTTATGTTTGGTCTTTTCAAAGGCAACGGTCACTTGGATTGTTGCCTGCAAATCATGCCCGAAATCATGCCTGACGGATGGTTTGTATTGGAGGTAAATAAAACGGGCGAATGTATGTGGTCGGACGGAAAAACTGTGTTTTATCCCGATACCCTGCCACCTTCTGAAAATCATATTTGGTCATCTGACGGATGGCTGGAGGATACAGCTGGCCTGATCGAATCAGCCAAGGCATTAAAAATCAAACAACTTAACGCTGCTGCCCAAGCCTATATCGACCGAGTTGCCGAGACCGATAAAGTGCCGGATTTCGAGGTGCGCACGTGGACAATTCAAGCGGCCGAGGCGACTGCCTGGGCAGCAGATAAAAACGCCCTTACCCCGGTGTTAGACCAAATCGCAGCAAGCCGCGGCATTGATGCGGCCAAGCTCAAGGCGGCCGCCCTGCGTAAAACGTTGGCCTACGAAAAGCTGACCGCACATATCGCGGGACAGCGTCAGGCACTGCAAAGCAAAATTGAAACTGCCAAGACACAGGCCGCGCTGGATAAGATTGTGATTACATTTAACGCACCAGAGGCCGTCTGAAAATGGCAAAGGTTTATTTGGCTTTATATAAAGGCCGCAAGACGATAAAAACGCCCAAGGACTTGGCTTTCCGCATTATCGAATGGGTAATACGCAAAGTTACCGGCGGTCAATATTCTCACTGTGAAATTGCGGTGCCGGTAGCGTTTTCAGACGGCCTCTTTGATTGCTATTCGTCATCTTTTCGTGATAGCGGTGTGCGCTGCAAACGTATGCCGTTGCCTGCCGAAAAGTGGGATTTGATTGTGCTGGATAATCAACAAATCGTCATGGAGCGTCTGTTTTCTTTGTGGAGGAACACTAAGGGCAAGCGCTATGATTTGTTGGGTGTGTTATGCGTGACATCGTTTTTCCGTCGTTTTTTGAGGCAGTCGGCAGATAAATGGTTCTGCTCGGAATGGTGCGGGGATGTAATGGGAGTGGCCGAGCCGTCATTATGTTCGCCGGTTGACTTGAGAAAGGCCGTCTGAAATGCAGCCGCAAACAAAAAACTTCACTCTTTATCGCGGCGACACGCACTTGTTTAAGGTGAGATTGACCGCTGAATCAACTCCGTTAGATTTTTCTCAGACGCATTTTCAAATGGATATCGTGGCCGGGGATGGTTCGGTAGTTCGTCCTGAAATCAAGGTTGCGGACAATTTGGTTGTATTACTATTTCCGGCCGCCTTAACCCGTAGTTTAACCTGGCTCCGTGCATCTTATGACTTACGTGCGGTTTGCGGGAATGTGGTTAAAACCTATCTGCAAGGCGAGATTCAAGTTAAACCGAGTGTAACGAATGTTGTTGTTGATTTGTCGGATGATGAGCCGACTACAGAGACAGTTAATGTTGATGTCAGCGGTCAGGCAATTATTGTGTTGCCGTCAGCTGGTAGCACAACTGATTCTGCGGTTATTGACGGTTTATTGGCCAAGATTCAGCAGCTTGAGGTAGCCGTTAAGGAAGCCGATGAAAGCTCTGAAATCGCAGCATTGTCTGAACAATTGGCCGTTGCTCAAGCGGCAATTAAGTCTGCTGGTTCATTAGAAGGCCGTCTGAAGTTATTGGAAAGTAGCAGTGCGAATATTTCTGAACAGGCGGTGGAACTGGCGAAACAAAAGGCTGAGCTGGATAAGGCATTGAATAAACTGGTTGAGTCTGATGCAACAGTTTCTGCTTTAAAGAGTCAATTGGAGATCTTGCGTATCCAGTTTGATTCAGCCAAGGGCAGTGATGAGATTGAAGCCCTACATCTGAAAATTTCTAAAGTAATGGCCGACTTGGAAGTTGCAAAGCAGTCTGCAGCCGCAGCTGAAGAAAGTGAGGAGTTGGCTGCGTTACAAAAGAAAATCGAAGACCTACAGACATTATCGGAAACACAGAGCAGCATTACTGCTGAAATTGCAGAACTCAGAAGACTTCTCGGTTTACGTAAATGTGAAAAGATTCATTTGACCCAAGATTTATGGGCAGATGGCGGATATACATGGTTGGAGGCTAAGTTCAAGAATACTTACAATGATCCAAAGGTATATCTGGCTCTTGAACATAAAACGATGGTCGTCTTGTTCCTCAATCATAACTTTGGGGCAAAAACTGGCCGTAGCGTCAGAATTCGCACTAATTATGACAAGCCTAAGATTGACGTTGATTACTCTGTCTTCTTATATGTAGAAGAATGGAGCGATTCAACCAGTTAAAAGAGAAACGGCTGCGCGGCGGTGTCCTACCACCGTTCTCCGCGCCAGCCTCAGCAGTCCATACCTGCGTTAGCCTTTTTGACCGTACCTCGCGCGAGGCACGGTGATTCTATCACTAACGATAAGGGAACTGTGAAAAATGAAATGCCGTTGCAAAAATTGTTTTAAACTTTTGGCTGTTGGCCGTGGCTGCTTTGAAATTAAGTGCCCACGCTGCAAATTGCTGAATCAATTTAAAACGGAGTAATTCAAATCTGAGTGCCTTTGAGTACCTATACTTAATATATAAGGAGTAGTTATGACTCAAAAGCCTCTGCCTATCGTCCCATGGATGGGTGGCAAACGCCGTTTGGCAAAACATTTGTTACCCATGTTCCCCGAGCATACTTGTTACGTTGAGCTGTTTGCCGGTGGTGCAGCATTATTCTTTATGCGGCCACAGCCAGCAAAGGTTGAAGTATTGAATGACTTGAATGGTCAACTTATCAATCTATATCGTGTTGTACAGCACCATTTTGATGAATTTGTGCGCCAATTCCAATGGACACTAACCAGCCGAGAAGTATTTGCAAGACTCCAATCAACACCTCCTGACTGCATGACCGATATTCAGCGTGCCGCACGTTTTTTCTATCTGCAACATAATGCCTTTGGAGGCAAAATTTGCGATCAGCACTTTGGAACAGCTACAACTGGTAAGGCATGGAATGCAGCTCAAATTGCAGATAAACTTCAAGTTGCTCGTAATCGACTGAGTGGCGTATATGTGGAAAATGAATCATGGGAGCGTTGTTTTCAACGGTACGACCGAGAGCATACATTTTTCTACGCGGACCCACCGTATTGGCAAACTGCAGGCTATGATCGTTCATTTGATTGGTCTCAGTATGAGCTGCTGGCCAAAATGATGCGCGAATGCAAGGGTAAAGTCATGCTCTCTATCAACGACCATCCAGATATCCGTGAATTGTTTAAAGGCTTCCGGATAACCGAACTTAACCTGGCATATTCTATTAGCCGAGAAAAGACACAAAAAACAAGTGGAGAACTGGTTATCTGTAATTGGTAAAAAGCGACGGTGTCGGCGCGTATGGGAAAAAATCCTGCCTAAGATTGGCAGGATTTGAAAATAGCTTTCACATTATGAAATAAAACAGCACTTCATTTTTCTCAAAAAATCGTCTTATTTATCTCGGCGCGCTTCAGACTGCTCTTTGCCATAAAAAGGCCGTCTGAAACGATCATTTCAGACGGCCTTTTTCATCAAATCTTCATTTAAGTTGTACCATAAGCTGCCAAATAACTTTCCCGAAACGCTTTTGGTGTAGTGTTTTGCTGTTTTTTAAAAAATTTGTTGAAATGCGTGGCTTCCTCAAAACCCAGTTGCAAGGCGATTTGTTTGACGGATTGCGGTGTATGAATCAATAAACGTTTGGCTTCCAACAGTAGGCGGTCAGTGATGACGGTTTTGGCAGACAGTCCGCTTTGGGCAAGGCAGAGCGTCCCCAACGTTTTTTCGCTGCACGCCAGTTGAGCCGCATAAAAACTGACTTGGTGTTGCGTAGAAAAATGCTGTTCCAACAATCGGTTGAATTGTTGCCAACGCAGGTTTTGTTTATCTTCAGACTGCATGTTTTGCGCGTAGAGCGTAATCAGCAGCGTGAGAAAAGCCTGTAATTGCGCTTGAATCAAAGGTTGGACATTGATTTTTTGCCAGTCGGTATAGCGGTAACGTTTGAGTTGCGTCAAGGTAGGCAGCAGCAATTCTGCGTGTGATGCATCGACCATTTGGCGATAGGGAAGGTTTTGCCATTCTTGGGTCAAATGCGTAGGCAGAAGCTCTGCAGGAAAGGACAATCCCCAGCCGTCCCAGCCCTGCATAGATAAAAAATGGTGTACCTGATTGGGACGTATCAGCAGCCATTCTCCTGTCTTTTGCACAATCTGTTCAAAATCCAAAAGATGCCGACATTCGCCCTCGGTTACCCATAGCCAAATATATTGGTCAAAGCGGTGTTGGCTGCCTAATTGGGTGCGCGCCTGTTCGTCATCAGGGTGCTGGCTTTGCCAAAATTCGCTGAATAGACAAATTTCCAACTCTGTCCGAATGATTTGTGTAATTTCAGCATAATTTCCGATTTTTGCCATAAATATGCCTGTTACTACCTTTTTATTCAGTTTATTTTACCGGATAATACCTTTTATTGATTTTTAATACAACAGGAAAAGAAACATGGCTCAAACAGCATTGATTACAGGCGCATCAAACGGTATTGGTTTGGAATTAGCAAAAATCCACGCCAAACAAGGCGGTGATTTGGTGTTGGTAGCACGAAGTGCAGACAAATTAAACGCCTTGGCAGATGAATTACATAATCAATACGGTGTTAAAGTTGCCGTCATTGCCAAGGACTTGGCGCAGCCGAATGTTGCAACAGAAATTTTTGCCAAAACCGAACGTTTGGGCATTACAGTTGATATTTTGATAAACAACGTAGGGATTGGCGGTCATGGACGCTTTTTTGAACGTGATTTGACAAAAGACATGCAGATGATTCAGCTCAATATCACCAGCCTGACGGAGCTGACCCATCTCTATCTTCAAGGCATGGTAGAACGCCGCTCGGGAAAAATTCTCAACGTATCTTCTACTGCATCGTTTCTACCCGGTCCTTTACAAGCAGTGTATTACGCCAGCAAAGCCTATGTAACGTCATTCAGCCAAGCTATTGCCGAGGAAGTGCGCGAGTTCGGCATCACCGTAACCGTGCTTTGCCCCGGAACCGTTGCCACGGGATTTGTGAAAGCAGGCGATTTACAGGATGTTGATGCGTGGAAAAACGCCAAATCTGCTCAATCCGTTGCCGAATACGGCTATCAGGCTATGCAACGCGGCGAGTTGGTCGCATTTAACGAAGCCAAATTGAAATTTGCGTCAGATTGGGTACTACCCGCGTAAAACTGTATTGAAAATGTCTCGCATGGCAATGGAAAAGCGAAAATAGTCTAACGTATAGATTAAAAGCCGTTTGAAGAATGAAGTTCAAACGGCTGTTTTGAATTATAAGAAAACACAAATATATTCTGTATTTAAGGCATATGCCGTGATTTTTCTGGGGTTAATGATAGCCTTATCTGCATTTGGTAATTTCGAATTAGAGCAAAGACCTAATGGGTCAACCCATCCTTGAACATTCAGCGCAAAAGCATACAAATTCTCCCCACCCATTAACCCAATCGGATCCTGATTCACAAACCGCCCCGCATCAGGCTCATAGTACCTGAAGAAGTTGTAATGCAGCCCCGTCTCACGGTCGGCATACTGGTTCTGCAGGCGGAAGGGTTGGTATGCGCTATCCGTTACCTTGGTTTCCTCTTTCAGACGGCCCCAACCGGTGTAGTTGCCGAACCAAACCAGGTTGCCTATTGGTCATCTCTCTCGGAATGCCGATTTGGTCGCAGTGGAAGTAGTGGGTTTGCTGTTTGCTTTCTCCGTCTTCATTGGTCCAGTTGCGTACTTGTGCCAACGGTTCGTAGGAATCCGGATCGGTGTAGATATAGGTATATCTGCCGTCCGGTTGGACTTCCTGCAAGAGGTGGCTGCCGTCCCAAACGAATCCGGTGGCCGTCTGAAACTTCTTCGTTTTTCAGACGGCCTTTGCCTATCCTTCTACCCAAGGCGTCGTAGGTGTAGGCCCAAGTCTCTTTCGTGCCGTCTTTTTTGAAGATTTCGGCTTTAACCAGTTTGTCATACAGATCGTAGAAGTAGTTCTGCACTTCGCCGTTTGCCAGTTCGCGGTGGATGAGGTTGCCGAAGTGGTCGTAGTAATAGCTGCTGCCGTTGGAAGCTTCCAAGTCGTTTTTCTGATAGCCGGTTATCGTAGGTTAAGGTCTCTTTAGATGTCAGTAGTATCTCAGCATAATGATATTTTGCGCAGAAATGTTATTTTTTAGTGATAACAATACCCTCTAGTCCAAC
>ERZ773197.457-NODE-457-length-32373-cov-30.452379_pt1 | contig 32373 bp, 51 predicted proteins | sample MGYA00580999_ERZ773197 | MGnify/ENA primary metagenome ERZ773197 (study PRJEB29015, sample SAMEA2738166) | human oral metagenome | biome: human oral; feature: human-associated habitat; material: saliva | place: China | collected 2185 ...
GGCATCACCGTACGAGGGCAGCAAGGGCAGCAGGATTAGACCACGTTAACGTACTGCTGGATAGAACAAAGCTCACACGTTCGTCTATCGCAGCAAAACAGCTTGCTCACAATGCTATCGAAGGTACGGACGACGAGGATATGCTCAGGCGCATAGCCGACATCATCACCGACGTGGATGATATGTTGGAGAGCGCTATGGGTAAGGAATACTTTGATGCGGCTACTGAGAGGGCAAGGCAGATGCCAGTCCCGCAAGTGGATTTCGACTGGAAGACCGTGCAGATGACATTCCTGAGTCACCAGCTTGAAGATATTGAGAATCTATGCAAGCACGCAGCAAAGGCAGACGTGGAGCTTGTAGTGCCACTGGAGGAGTTTGAACCGTTTGTAAAGGCTCTGCAATCAACAAAGAAGTACGGAGACGTTAAGAACGCAGGAGCAGCGGTATGGCTCATGACTAGATCCGCTCTGCGTGAGTTTGGTGAGGACGATGGCAGGGCGTATACTCCAATTATGAAGCTATTCGGTAGGGCAGCAATTCCCGAGACAACGGCAAAAGGCGTGAAGGCGCTTATTGACCGGAAGATGAAGTCCGGGGAGATAAGCAGTCCATGGGAGATATTCGAGAACATGCTAGGAGAGACTAATGGCGCATCCAGGAGGTAGACCGACGAAGTATGACCCTAAGTACCACCCAAGGTGGGCGAGGGGACTGTTACTGCGCGGTGCTACGGTCGAGGAGATAGCTGACGAGATGGGAGTAGCGTTATCGACTATCTACAAATGGAGGGAGACGCACCCAGAGTTTTCGGAAGCCTTAAATGAGAGCCGCGCCCTTGCGGACATGGACGTAGAGAGAACTCTGTACCAGCGAGCAATGGGTGGCAAGTCACGAGAGACGAAGCGAGTAGTAAAGCTTGACGATAACGGACAACCTCACGTTGAGCGAATTGAGGAGATAGAGCGAGAGCTTGCACCAGACGTGACCGCTTGTATCTTCTGGCTTAAGAACCGCCAGCCTGCACTGTGGCGAGACCGTCAGGATATCGCAATCAACGAAGAGCAGGACGCTGATATTAAAGAATGGATTGATGCGTTGGGACTCGGTGACGACAAGTGATAGAGTTCAGTGAAAAGCAAAGGCGCCTAGCCACATGGTGGTCGGGCGCTTGTCCTTATGATGGAGTTATCGCTCAAGGTGCGGTACGTTCCGGCAAAACACATTCCATGATTATTGGGTTCATTTTGTGGTCGCAAAAAAGTTTCTCACACCGCAGCTTTATTGTTGCCGGCAGAACGATAGGCTCACTCACGCGAAACGTTGTTCTGCCGATGCTCGGAATATTGCGGACCATGGGGATGCAGTACGACTACCACCGTGGAGATGGGTACGTGAGAGTTGGCACAAATACGTACTGGCTATTTGGTGCAAGCTCTGAGCAGTCGCAGGACGTTATCCAGGGCATGACAGCGGCAGGGTGTTTGCTTGACGAGGTGGCACTGATGCCGCGCAGTTTCGTTGACCAGGCGATGGCTCGATGCTCTGTGGATGGCTCAAAGTTCTGGTGGAACTGTAACCCGTCATATCCGACTCACTTTGTAAAGAGAGACTTCATTGACAAGGCAGACGAGAAGCGCATCCTCGTGCTGAAGTTCACCATGAAGGATAACCCAACGCTGAGTGGTGAAACGATGGCACGTTACGAGAGGATGTACTCAGGCGTGTTCTACGACCGATTTATCCGTGGCTTGTGGGTTCTTGCTGAAGGTTTGGTCTATCAGCAATTCAGAGAGTCCACAATGTGCGCAGAGCTTCCGGAAGACGAAGTGCGTAAGTCCCCGCACTATGTCTCAATCGACTACGGCATCACTAACCCGTTTGTGGCCATAGATTGGGTAATAAAAGACGGAAAGGCGTATGCGGTAGACGAGTATTGTTTTGATTCCAAAGCCGAGGGGTACCGGAGAACAGACGAAGAGCACTACGAAGCACTGAAGAAGTTCATGGCTAAGAAGTATGTGGAGCTTGTTGTTATTGACCCGTCGTCGTCCTCGTTTATGGAATGTCTGCACCGTCACGGCGACTGGGACTATCGCGGAGCGAACAATGCCGTCATAGAGGGTATTAGTAACGTCATGACTGCAATGGATCAGGGCGACCTGTTAATAAGCCACAAGTGCGAGAGACTACTGTCTGAGCTAGGCTTGTATCGATGGAACGAGAAGAAGAAGCAGGAGGAGGTTATCAAGGAGGATGACCACGCCTGTGATGCAATGCGTTATTTTGTTCAGACTGTTGGACTGAGAGAGTTGTCGTGCTTCCGCTGGATGTAGCGTAAAATATCATCGAGACCCGGAGAAAGGTGAAAACATGGGATTGTTTGACAATATTTTAGATGAACTAGCGAGGAGACTAAATCGCCGTATTCAGGGCATGGAACAAAGCCAGGCATTCAGGGACTCTGGCAAGAAAGGCACGGAGTACAGCGTTGAAGCTATGGTTTCCGAGAGTCTTGCGAACCTCATGGCTATGCAGTTCACTATGCCGGTTGTAGGAACATCAGCGAGAGCGCGATTCCTTGATTCGGTAAGTTCTGATTTTGTCAGGGATAGCTTCGTCAATGCTGTGGCTATGTCATTCATGACCGGCGACTGTATCACCGTCCCATCATGGAATGGACGCGGCATGGATAATGCTATTGTGTCTGCGAGCGACTTCGCAATTCTCGGGGCGAACGGTCGTCAAATTACCTCATGTATTTACGTGGTTGACGAGAAGCATGAGAAGTACGGCAGCAAGTGGACACTGTTACGCCTTATTGAGCTTGTACCATATGTAGCGGTAGACGGCACTCAGGCATATGCGAACCACTATAGAACCTTTATTGCCAAGGATGGCAACATTCAAGGCGAAGCTGACTGGGCAAGATTCCCGGACTGGGCAGCTAACAACGAGGAGGAGTGGTGGATTCCCAACGTTGACCGTTTGCTCATCGGCAGATACCGCAGTTTTACTCTCAACCCTCAGCACCCAAATGCGCAGAAGGGTACGCCTATTTGCTTTGGAGCATCCGCGCCAATTAGAGAAATTCACTACCTCACGCAGCAGATGCACAACGAGTTTGGACTTTCTGAGAAGGCAATCATCGCCGATAAATCTCTGTTCTCGAAGGAGTTTAGACGCGACCAGGAAGGCAACATCATAGCGTCACAACTCACTATGCCAAAGGGACGTGAGCGACTCTTCATGGACGTGCGAGGTGACCTGCGTGGCACTGGTAATCTAATTTCTGAGTGGGCGCCAACAATTCAGCTACAGCCATACGTGGACGCACTGGAGAAGCAATATCAGGAAGTTGAGAAGGCGGTAGGCGTAAGCTCCGGTATTCTCTCAAATCTAAACGACATGAGCTATCAGAACGTTGACAACGTACGCAAGGCAACGGTGAAGACTCAGAGCTTCATCGAGACCGCTCGCGGCGTTGCGGAGAGCTACCTCGATGACATGATTTACGCGTGGGATGTACTCGCAAGCTACTACGGAATCACCCCTGTGGGCGAGTATGACCCCGAATACAAATGGAGCGACGAGTACATTAACACCTTCTCAGACCAGCAGAACGCAATCCTTGCCGGTAATGCCATCGGAGCGACCGACGCAGTGGACTATCGCATGATGGTCATGGGTGAGTCTCCAGAGGTGGCACGCCAAAGGGTAGAGGAGATAGCAGCCTCAAAGCAGGTGCAGCCTGTGTTCCAAGAGTTGTAAGTAGATGCTGAAAGAGTTGTAAGTAGACGCCCGAAGAGGTGAAAGAGTTGGACGAGAACCGCGAAAGAGACGATTTGCAGATGGTCACCCTCGCGGCAGAAGTGGCCATGCTGCGCGTCATAGCAGGCAGCCTGAGAAGAATAGAGAAGGACACGACGTACGCCGATGTCTCGAAGTGGCAGGTAGCCGGAATGTCGGACATCTCCGTAATTGCCGCGACTCTTTCGACAATGTTGAGCAAGCGTGCAGGCTTGCTATTCGACGCCGGGGCAAAGGATATTGACTCCTGGGCAGAGCCATTGTTCGAAGCATCTGGCAGACCGTTCCGGAGCGTGATGGGTATACCGTTCTCTAAGCAATTCATAACCTCCGGAGCATCAAAGGCCGCCAAGGATGTCGAGTCGATGTGTCGAACTTCTGTCTTAAGGATCGTCTCGCAAGACGGCACCGCGACACCGATTGCACAGGCATATCGCGATTGTTTGACTAACGCTGTAAGTGCTATGCGTTCATCCGGGGAGACGGCATATCAGCAAGCGTACGACCACATGGTGAAGCAGCTTGCGTCCGGCGGTGTGAGAGTCCAATATGAATCAGGGGCAACGAGAGAGCTTTACAGCGCCGTCATGGGTAACATCATGGACAATTACCGCATGACGATGCAAGAGGCGCGAGATGAAGTCGGTAGGGCGTTTGGGGCAGACGGCGTGGAGGTTTCTGCTCATGGTTTGTGCGCTGAGGACCACGCACCATATCAGGGAAGGCAGTTCACCAATGCACAATTTCAGACAATTCAAGACGGCTTGGAGCGTCCAATTGCGCAGGGATATAACTGCCGACACCAAACGTTCCCGATTTTGCTAGGCGTCTCGAAGCAAGCGAATACACCCGAGCAGCTAAAGAAATACCGTGAGCAGTCCAGCCGAAAAGTAACCATTGGCGACCGTGAAATGACCGCTTACGAATTTACACAGCGGCAGAGAGCGATGGAGACATCTGTTCGTAAGCTCAAAGCTCAGAAAGCTATTCTTGAAGCGGCGGGTAGCGATACCGCGAACATCGATGCGACGATAGACGCTACTGTCAGGAGATACCGCCAGGAGAGTAAGGCGGCTGGCGTGAGAACACGCGAAGACCGCATGGTGGCATATGAATGGAAATAAAAAGGTGGCAGAGAAAAAATTCTGCCATTTTTTCTGCATTTACTATTCACAAGTATGAACAATCATGCTATAATAATATTAACAAGAAAGACAAAACAACCAAATGAAAGGCAGGACAAAATGTTAAATCAGAACCAGGCAATTGAGTACGGAAAAAGCATTGGCGTCAAGTACTACGTCAAAACAAACCACGGATGCCTCCTCGGCGGAACAGTGGCATACGAAGAAGCTGTTGAAATGAGAGATAGATACGCAAAGGAAATGGTCGGCAATCCTAATTTCCCAAGTGACGTCGAAGTAATCATCGTGGAAGCAGAGTAAGGAGGAACGATGTACTACGGATACGCTATCTACCAGGACGGGAGGTGTATCTGTCACTGCTACGGTACACTCAAGGACGTGAAGAAATCAGAAAAACGTATCGAAGCAAGTGGCAAGATGGCAGTAGTCAGATTCGACAGGAAGGCGGAGTAACGATGTTCAAAAGGCAGGTACGAGAAGGGTCTAAATCTCATAAACCGCTTCTATGACCGTGAGCAGTATGACTACTACGAGAGCACAATAGCAAAGCTCTCGCGTATATACGGGAAGCCGTTCTGGCAGGTCGAGGACGACGCAACAGACGTCAGGTTGCTCGGAATAGACGGCGCATAGCCGATTAAAGCCATCAAAACTAAATAAATGAACGCTCAACAAACCCGCCTAGTCGCGGGTTTTATTTTGTCGTATAATCATCCACAGCGGCGCACGCTTGAGTGCGACCGTCCCCACCGTGGGGAGCACGGTTAAAAATCATCCTAGGACGGAGAGTGCAATGGACAACATCAAGGACATTCTGAAGGCGAACGGCGTCGAGCTTGACGACGAGAAGCTGAAGGCAATCGAAAAGGCAACGTTGGAGAATTACCGCACGAAGGCGGAGCTTGACGGCAAAGCGCAGAAGGTTTCCGACCTTGAAGCACAGCTCGCAAAGGCAAACGAGGCTTTGGAAGCCGCGCAGAAGGCTGACCCTGCAAAGACCGAAGAGTTCGAAGCTATGCAGAAACAGCTGGCCGAGTACAAGAAGGCCGACGAGGAGCGCCAAGCCAAGGACGCCGAGGGCAAAGCCAAGGAGGAGTTCAAGGCGAAGTTCAATACGGCGGTTGGCGAGCGTAAATTTGCGAACAGCATTGTGCAGAACGCTATTTTCACAGCGGCTTTTGAGAAAGCGAAGGCTAATCCGGACATGGAAGCTAAAGCAATTCTCGACTCGGTAACCGTTGATGAAGACGGCATTTGGGCAAACCCACACCGCGACCCAAAGAAGATGCCAGGTGCAAACGACGGCGGCGGTTCTAATAACACGCCTATTCAATCGTTTGACGACCTCAAGAATATGTCCGTAGAGGAAGTCCGCAAGCACATGAGCGAAGTAAACAAACTACTTGAAGACCAGAAGTAAGGAGCCACCATGGCAACAGAGAAGTTTATTCCTACCATTTGGAGCGCAAAGATTCTCGACGCTCTCGACAAGTCCCTTGTCTATGCGCAGTTGTTTAACCGCGACTACGAGGGCGAAATCACCGAGGCTGGCGACACCGTCAAAATCGGCGCAATCGGCGACGTATCAATCAAGGACTACACCAAGAATGCTGACATTGCCGCAGCAGACGAGGTTACTCCAACCGTTAAGACGCTCACCATCAATCAGGCGAAGTACTTTAACATTGCCGTCGATGACGTAGACGCTGCACAGAGCAAGCTCTCACTGCTTGATACTGCTACTGCACGAGCCGGCTACGGCTTCAGCGATGCTGCCGATAAGTACCTCGGCAATCTTCTTGCAACTAACGGCACAGTCACCACAAACCTCGGCAATAAGACCGCCCCTCTTACTATCACCAAGGACAACGCTTACGAGATTCTCGTAAACATGAAGACCGCACTTGATAAAGCCAAGCTGCCAAAACAAGGCCGCGTCTGTGTCCTGCCAAGCGAGTTTGAAGGCTTTATGCTTCTTGACCCACGCTTCGTCCAGGTTTCCGCTGAGGATGCTCAGAAGCGTCTGACCGAGGGTTCTGTCTTCCGTGCTGCCGGTTTCGACATCTTGACATCCGTCAACTGCCCATCACCAGCAGCAGGCGCCTACAGCGTTGTGGCTTCCAGTCCAATCTGCGGCACCTATGCTCAGCAGATTCTCAAGACTGAGGCATATCGACCAGAGAAGCGTTTTGGCGATGCTGTCAAGGGTCTGCACGTTTACGGCGCGGCAGTCACTCGCCCAGAGTGCGTAGCCGTTGCTACTGTTAAGTTCACCGCCTAATGGTGTACAATGAGCGGAGAGGTTAACCCCCTCTCCATAGACCCCCCGCCGCTTCCTGCCTTGCGGTGGGGGGTTACTTCGTAAGGAGGAAAAATGTACCTCGAATATCAGCGATATAAAGAGCTTGGCGGGACAATCTCAGAGGAGATGTTCCCTAGCTATGAATCAGAAGCCGAGCTTCTGCTTGACCATTGGACACTCAACCGTCTACATAACGAGCAAGTTATGGCAGACCTCAAGGCTCAAAATCTTGACATTCCCGTGCATCATGCTATGAAGGCGATAATTGACCGCTTGGACGGAATCCACGAAGCGCGTAAGTCACTCGCTGGCGGCACGGTCGTAACTTCGTTCAACAACGGCGTAAATTCCTTTGGTTTCGGCTCAGGCTCACAGACCACCGTCACCATGGCTGAGTACGAATGTATGGAGCGCGTGCTTGAGATTTTGCCGGTAGACCTTACATCCGCCTGTGTTTATTTCAACGGAGCGCTGTAAAATGAACATCGACGTTGACAAAGTTCTGGATCAGACCGTGACGGTGTTCAATCGCGTAGGAGCGAAGGATGCCGGCATTGAGCAGGATGTGTACGAAGTCCGCGTACTTTCACCTGCCATGTGGAGCGAGAGAGTTTCTCGTACCACTGACGCCCAGGGTGTAGCACTCACTGCTAAGGCTGGCGTGGTGCAAGTTCCGTCATCAACGATGCGCTATATTCCGTATGCAGAATTTTGCAAGGAGCGACCAACGGACGCACTCACGGCATCGACTGGCGATTATGTCATGCTAGGAGCGTCGAGTCTTGCGGGCAATCCGACCAAAAAGCAAGTGCTTGCGGAGATTCAACTTCACCCTCATTTCGAAGTCCACGTATTCCGCGACTTATCAAATAATGGAGGCGTGGAAGGCGGCCCAGGCATGCTCAGATATGCGAACGTGCTGCATCTTGAAGGGGCATAGTCTCTGACTTTTGAGTCATTTCCATTTGACTAAAAAGTCAAATCAATTTGACTTAAAAGTCGAACCTATACCATATGACTACCATATGACTACCATATAGAAAAGCTAAAGGGAAAAGGAGGATGGCGTGAAGGTAGAGCTTAAATTTGAAGGAGTCCACCGAAAGCTTGACTCTATTCCAAAGAATGACGGACTCGGACTATTCCTTGCAACCGAAGCCATGCGTGGCATGTCCCCGTACGTTCCCATGAGGGACGGCTTCCTTGATGCTTCTGCCGTGGCGACTCCATTTGAAGTGAGTTATACCACGCCGTACGCTGGCATAGTGTACTATGGTGACGGCCTGAAGTTTTCACATGAGCGGCACGCACTGGCAACTTCGCACTGGGCAGATGCTTACTCTGCGGCTCATATCGGAGAGCTTGCACAGGCTGCCACAGCGTATTTGAAGCGATAGGAGCCGATTTAAGGCAATGGAGTCGGCAATATATGTAAATACCCACATTGCATGGAAACCGACCCGTATGGCGGTCTACAGAAGCGCACGGAGGCATTTATGAGAGTTCAAGGCAAGACGGATGCGGTTGTAAAATGGCTTAAAACCTATGACGGCATCGGAAAGTATCTCAAGCTGAACGCAGTCGATATGAAGGCTGACGAGCGTGCGGTAAATGTTGTCTACAACGATGCCAAGGTGAGAGAGTTTATCGACGGTACCGTTGAGCGGAGATATACGTTTTCGCTTGTAATGGTTGCCGACTGGTCGGAAGGCTTCGACAGTACCAATGCCGAAGCGATGGAGTTTGGCGAGGAGTGGCTGGACTGGGTGGCGCGACAGTTCCAAGCCGGAAATGTTCCCAATTTCGGGGATGAGTGTATAATTCGTGCCATAGAGCCGTTGCAGAACGTCCCAGCGCTCGCGGCGGCTTATCAGGACGTGCAGCTTGCGCGATACCAATTTCAGGCTGCCATAACTTACTGGGAGAAGGAGACTGAGTAAAATGCAACTCACGAGAAACCTGTTTATTCCATTCATCGACACGTCAAAGGGCAAGGTTGCCGGTACCTATAAATGGGCGCCAATCGACCTGTCAACAAAGTTCGAACTGAGCTATAACCCACAGACCGACACGAAGTCGTACATCAACAGCAAGAACGATACGACCGTCGTCACCGGTTACCAGCCAGAGCTTCCTCAGGAGATTGTACTTGACAACACGAACCCACTGTATAAGTTTATGGACGAGTTCCTGAATAGCTACCCTGTCGGCGCAGACTGCAAGGTACCTGTTATGATTGTTCGTCCTGCGCTTGATACCGGAAAGCCAACCGTTGCGCAAGTTTGGGATGGAGCCACTGTTACCGGCGACACCTTGAACACCGTTGACGGTAATGTAAGCTTTAAGCTCTCACTCAACGGCGACCCAATCAACGGCACCGTTACCGGCATTGGTACTACAACCGTTACATTCAGAGCTAACGCCGTCGTAGGCGCCTAATAGTTCACAACTGAGTCCACTGATGCTAGAATATTCCCGTGGGGCATACGCCCTGCGGGAATCCTTTTATGAAAGGCAGGTTTAACATGATTGAGTACAGCGACGACCAGGGTCAGACTTTCGAGTTGCCAAAAATGACGCTCAAACTAAGTGCCGAGATGGACAAGGTGGCGGCTGCTAGTGCTGGTGCTGAACGATTCAAGGCGGAGTACGAGTTCGTTAAGAAGGCTTTGCCAAAGGAGTACGTGGATGCACGACTTGAGGGCAAGAAAATTGACGATATTGATCTCGTCGCGCTTGCCGTGCTTTACAGCGAGCTTGATACGGCTTATGCGAAGCCGGTACTCGAAGCACGTATGTCAGGAGCGAACGCTCAAATCGAACAGATGAAGCCGATGCTGGATGCTGCTTCTAGCGTGGCGAACATCTCCGGAGCGAACCGCAAGGCGAACCGCCAAGTCTTCCGTATGTCGTAGACGATGATTGACTTACGTTATCGTGGTCTCCCCTCTGCCCTTGAGGTAGACGGGGAGACTTTCCGTATAAAAACAGATTTCAGAATTTGGATTGCGTGGCTTGAGTCGCTTGAGGTAAATCAGATTGCTGAAACGGCGATATTTGAGGACGAAGTGCCAGACGGTAATTCATGGGTGCAGGTGGCCGTCGCATTTGCAAAAAACGAGAGCAGCACCCCGCACGGCGGGTCAGGTTCAACTGCGAGAGCGTACGATTTTGTTGAAGACGGCGAGTACGTTGTAGGCGCGTTCCAGCAAGCGTACGGAATAGACCTCACAGACCCGGAGCTTAATATGCACTGGCACCGTTTTCTGGCGCTGTTTCGCTCATTGCCTAGTGATACTGTGATGTCTCAGGCAATGGCATACCGTACGTGGTCGAAAGGGTCGAAAGAGTCGTATGATTCACGTATGGCAAAAGCTCGCACGGCGTGGAGTCTTCCTGCAAAGAAGACCGTAGAATCCGAGAGTATAATAGCGTGGCAGAAAGAGGCGTTCGGGCAAATAATCCCCTAGGCAGGGAGCGCCACCATTGGAAGGTGGCGAAATGGCAGACGGTACAATCAAAATTGGTATGGAGCTTGACGGCTCGGGTTTGGGCGCCCAAGCAGACGCGGCGGGTAAGGACGCGGCTGGTAAGGCAGGGGCGTCTTTCTCTGAAGTTGAGTCTAAAGGCACGTCGGCGTTTGCGGCAGTCGCAAAGGCTGGCGTTGCGGCGTTTGCGGCGGTAGGTTCAGCAGCTCTCGCGTTTGGTGGAATGGCGCTGAGCGCGTATTCAAATTATGAGCAATTATCCGGAGGTGTTGCGAAGCTCTACGGAAGCGGCCAGACGCTTATAGCATACGCTCAGGAGCAAGGCAGAGCTGTTTCCGAGGTGCGCGACGAGTACAACAGATTAAATCCGGCAGTTGCGCTGATGAGTCAGAATGCGTCGAAAGCATGGCAGACGGCGGGAATGTCTGCAAATCAGTACATGGAGCAGGCTACCTCGTTCAGTGCGGCACTTATTAACAGTCTAGGCGGAGATACTGTAAAGGCGGCGGAGCAGACTGACGTCGCAATGCGCGCTATGAGCGACAACGTGAACACGTTCGGCAGCAATATGCAGGACGTGCAGAACGCATTCCAAGGCTTCGCGAAACAGAATTATTCGATGCTCGATAATCTGAAGCTCGGATATGGAGGCACGAAGGCAGAGATGCAGCGCCTAATCGACGACGCAAACGCGTATGCGGCGGCGAACGGACGGGCGGCTGACCTATCAATCGACTCATTCTCAGACATCGTGACGGCAATCGAACTGGTTCAGGAGAAACAAGGAATTGCCGGAACTACAGCCCGCGAGGGTGCGACGACTATTGAGGGTGCAATCAACGAAGTCAAGGGCGCGTGGGAAAATCTTGTTGCTGGTATTGGTTCGCCAGACGCCGATATGACGGGTCTTATTAACGATTTAATGACCGCTCTTGGTGATGTTGCAACTAATGTTGCCCCGGCTGTTCAGAGAATCGGCAAGGGAATAGTTGAAGCGCTGCCTAGCGCATTGTCCGGAGTACAGGAGAAACTTGCTCCTGTTCTTTCAGAAGCTTTGGCTGGCGCGTGGAACGCTGCGTCAGCGGTTTTCTCGGGACTCGGCATCAATATTCCGGAGATTGACGCGTCGCAAGTACAAAGTGCAATAGACGGGTTAGTGAGCGCTTTTCAGACTTTTGCGGCGGTTGTTGGCCCTGTTGTTTCGGCTGTCATTCAGGGCATTGTTAATGTGCTCGGGTGGTGTGCGGATAACTGCAATATCCTAATTCCTATCCTCGCAGCGGTTGGCGCAGCGTTTGCTGCTTGGCAAGCGTATTCGACTGTCATCGGAGTCATCCAGGGCATCAGCGGCGCGATGGCGGCATTAAATGCTGTTATGGCTGCAAATCCAATCGGAATCGTCATCATGGCCGTCGCCGCGCTTGTGGCTGCACTAATCGCGTTGTGGACAACTAACGAGGATTTCCGTAATGCGGTTACGGCTGTTTGGGATGCGCTTGTATCCATTGTTGCGAACGCCGTTGGCGCTCTCGTAATTTTCTTCCTTGTTGATGTTCCGAACGCAATAAATGCGTTGTCAGCCGGCTTCTCGGCGCTTCCTGGCGTTATCGCTGGCTTTATAGGTTCTGTTGTGGCGAGTGTGTGGAATTTTGTAAGCTCGCTCGTAAGCGGCGCTGTTCAGGCGGGTTCTGGCTTCCTGTCCGGTATTGTTGGTTTTATCTCGCAAGTTCCCGGCAGAGTCGCTGGCTTCATTGCCTCGGTAATCGTAAGTGTTGCGTCGTTTGTTGGGCAGATGGCGTCGAATGCTGCAAGCGCAGCGTCGCAGTTTGCAAGTAACCTAATTAGCGGGTTGCAGTCGATACCTGGTCAAGTAGTTTCAATCGGCAGTAACATTGTATCGGGCATTGCGAACGGAATCAGAAACGCTGGCGGAGCAATCCTCGACGCCCTCGGCGGAGCGGTTAGGGGCGCGGTTGATACCGTTAAGAGTTGGCTTGGCATCCATTCACCGTCAAGACTCATGCGAGACCTCATCGGCGTAAATATGTCGAAGGGCGTAGCGGTTGGTATCGAAGCAGGATGGAAGGAAGAAGACCCGTTCGGCTCGCTGAGAAAAGACGTGAAGCTCGGCATCGACGGCGTTCAGATGGACTTCAAGCAGCAGGGCGCGATGTTCAGCGTCTTCGACGGCAGAAATGCTAATCCTCCAAAGATTGAGCAGAATTTCAACACGAAGGTTGTACGTTCGGACGATGACCTGTACAGTGCGGCAGCAATCCTGCATAGAAACGCGCTGTCTGAGGCGATGGGAGTTTACTAATGCAAACGTGGTTCGCTGAAATTACGAAAGGCGGTGAGGTCGTCAGACTCGGTGGAGACGGGTCTGGCGGCATCAACGTAAGAACTATTAAAGGCTGGTGGTCAACGCCAGACTCGAAGGTCGGTATGACCGCAAGGGAGTCCGGAGACGGTTCGCATGACGTAGACCCGTCTGCCGTGTTTTATGCGTCGCGCACTGTAACCATCGAGTGTGAAGTGCAGGGGAAAAATCGTGTAGAGGTTGAAGAGCGTATGAAGTCACTGCTCGCGATGGCTCACGGACTTGTAAGACTCAGGGTCGTGGACGAGAAGTCCGATACATACGTCGAAGGCTTTGTGACTATTGAGACAAAGGCTGGCAAGGCTACGCGTAACGCTGAAGATATGACCGTTACCGTTAGATGTCCACGCCCGGAGAGGCTTTCGACGAACACCGCCGTAGGGTTTATGAATCCATCCGCTCAGGGGTTCGGCGGTCTCGTATACGATTCTGGAGTGTTAAGGTATCCGCTCACTTACGGAGCCGGTGCTGAATCTGTGAAGAGTACGTGTACGGTTACAAACGCGGGAACGTCTGAAGCTTTCCCGGTCATCTATGCGTCCGGCAATATGCCGCAGGGTTTCATCCTGACAAATCAGGACGACGGCAGCCAGCTTGTATTCTCACAGCCTGTCGGGTCTGCTGTGGTTGTTATCGACTGTCGCTCAAGAACGGCATCCGTGAACGGGGTTGATGTGACGAGAAATGTACTCCAGCGCAATTTTCCGACGGTGGCCGCTGGTGGTAGCCTTACCTTATCGCTTAACGCGGAGGGTAACGGTACAATAGAAGTCACAGTACGCGATACATACATCTAGGAGGAGAACATGGCAAACGTTGCATTCGGAGTGCGTCAGACTTCCGACGGGATTGGAACGACCGACGTAGACATCCGCCACATGCTTGCGCAGAAATGGCTGAATAAAGGCGTCGTCGGTGGCTTGCAGGTTACCGGCGGTCAAACGATGGCATATAACGTTTCGGCTGGCATGGCTATATGTAGCCGTGGCACGTCGGACGGCTTTACAGAAGCATATTTTTCTGGAGGTGTTACTCCAACTGTCGAAGCGAACTCAAGCGCAAATCCACGCATAGACGTTGTATGGGTCACCGCCCATGACAAATCTCAGGGTGACGCTGATAACCTCGTAACCGTCGGTGTGACAAAGGGAACATCTGCGGCTACTCCAACCGCTCCGACGATTCCTACATATGCAACCGAGATAGCTCGTATGCTCTTGCCAGGAGGTTCAACAAACACCCGTAACGCTTCACTTACCGCGTCGAGGTCGTTCGCGATTCCTTACGGTGCGTCGCTTGGCGTACTGGCGGATAAGACGTATAAAGCAACTAAAACTCTTAATGTCGGCGAGTATTTTGATTATGCTTCGGCAACGATTACTCTGCCAACTGACAGGCTTTTAAGTATCAAGATGACCGTGAACGTTAAAGCGTACAGTCCGACAACGTACTCATGGCTCGGCTCTGGATATGTAGAGTGGCTGCTTGATGGCCGTGTAATGAGGGATTACCGATTCACTTGCGTGCCAGACACGCCTGTATCTCTCTGCTTCGAGGACATGGCTGAGGCGGATGCTGGCATTCACACCATAACCGCGAGGGTTTGGAGTTCAGGTTCTGCTCCTAGGTCTGGCGTCACAATGGACTACGATAATAGCGGGTGGCCTGGTCAGAGGTTGATTGTCGTAGACGGCGGCGTGGCGGTCTAATATGTGGGAGTGCTTTGTATTCGATACGATGACCGGCGTAATCGACGCGCCGGTCGATATTCCTAATTTATCGTGGACGCTTACCGTATCGTCTTGTTCGCTCACAACGATGAAAGACAAAGGCACCGGCGAGGGTGATGCTTCCGGACTCACTGTGCCGTGGGAAGCTCTGCCAGTAAAGACTCAAGAGGGCAGAAATTCGTTCCTTGCGCCATATCGTCGTGGCCTTGTGCTGCTATGGAATGGTTCTCCTGTGGTTGCCGGAATAATCGGACTTCGCACTGATTCTGCACTAGATACGTCTTTTGACTTGTTGTCGCCGATGGACTTTCTCGACAACCGTTATGTGGTTACTGAAGGCAAGTTTGGCAAGGGTTACGATTCGACAACGAACGACACAATTTATTTCAGCGGCTTGTCGCTCAGGGCAATCGCTTGCGAGATAGGTCGCATGGCAACAAATGCAAAGCCTGGAGGAAGCCTTCCCATTGATTGGCAATATCTTGGCGAGAAAGGTTCGTCGCAGCGAACATATTACGGATGGAACGTCGGCAACAACAGCGCGAAAAAACTACTTACTGCTATTGCGAACGTTCAGAATGGCCCGGATATGCAATTCAGGCCAGTGATTGAAAACAATAGAGTAAGGTGGGTTTTTGAAGCTGGTTCAGAGTCGAATCCGTACCTCGGGCAGTCGGGAGTTATTCCGACGTTAACGTGTTTCCGTGGCGGCGGCACGATAGAAGGAGTCAAGGTTGCACATGGTGCGCCAAAGATGAGGGTGTACGGCACTGGATCAGGTCAGGATGAAGGAACGCTGTGTTTCCTCGCAGAGGATATGACGCTGTGCCAGAGGAACGACCCGTGGCCACTGGTGGAGGAGCAGAAGGGAAGCTCAAACTGGAACACGGCTGACCTTGTAAGAAGCCATGCGAATGCCGTGCTTGAATCATCGAAAAGACCTCTTATCCAGATTACCGGTCGTACTTTTGCCAACGACGAAGGCAACAACGTTACGCCTGGCATTGTGTGGCCTGGTCAGGAAGTCGATGTTATGATAGACGGGTACTCGACCCTGCCAGATAATGTGTACAGGCTCAGGCTTATGGAGATGAAGGGCGACCTCACGGATAAAGTTCAACTCACCTTTGACCCGATTTTTGATCCTTGGGAGGTTTGGTAATGCAACATCAGAAACTCGGCGGCATCATGTCACCACTTGAACAGATGGCGAACGTTGCGGCATCTGCGGCACAGTCCGCAAGGGAAGCAACCACAAGACAGAGCGGCACGATTTCTGTGACAAATGCGGACGGCACTCGTTCGATACTTGGCGCACAGAGTGGTGACGGACGAAGCATTGCGACCCACGTCGGCGACACCGTTGCACCTCCAAAGCCAAAAGGCATCTTCGCGACATCGTCTGCAGACGTTGTGTACGTGGCATGGGACGGAACTCTTGAGGATAAGATTCCGGCAGATTTCTATAACGTCACAGTTTATATGGGCGTTGGTGGTCAGTCGTCTGTGATTGGAACTCTTACGAAGCCAGGTATTGTTTCGACTCCACCACTACCAACAGCACAAAGCATTGAAGTATGGGCGACCGCAGAGGATGACGCTTGCAAGGAAGACGGCACCCCGGCGCATAATGTTTCACCTGAGAGCACTCATCAGAGAGTCGCCATCGAACACGGGAGTAATTCTCAAGGAGTTGAAGAACTCAAGAAGCTCATTGAGAAGAAGGTCGATGCTATAGAGGCTAAGGCTGAGCAAGCAGTAGAAACTGCTGACAATACACAGAAAGTCGTAGAAGAACTGAATAACTCTTTTTCTCACGATAGCGAGGGCGCTCACGTCGGTTCTAAGACCGGTATGCATACGACCATTAACGCGCAGGGTATGTCGCTCAAGAAGAATAATGCGGAGGTTGCGTCATTTTCCGAGCATGGCGTTAAATTGTCGAGCGGCGATTTGCGCATTACATCGGGGTTTATTCGTGACTTTGGCTATAACTCAACAGCACTTTCATCGAGTGTGTTCGATTTTGAAGCCGAAAATATGGTCTATATAGACTCACCGAAGGTATTTTTGAGGACAATGCACAAGAAGAACGGCGGTTTTGAGGGTACAGACATTGATATTATGCCTGACCAAATCGGCGTTTCTTCACCTCATGGTGTTGGGTCAATTAACACGGCAGACCTTGTAAAGCTTATGAAGTTCGTACCGTGGACTGACCTAGTTAATAATCCATGGGTTAGGGTTCGATATTGTGTACGAAGCGGGTTTATGTACCTTGATTGTTGGATGGCTAGAGGTTATCCGACTTACACAACTCCAACACAGATTCCCGATAATCTGCTGCCAGCGAAGGATGGATATTATCCACTTGCGACACAGCAAGGAAACAATACTGCTAAAATGTGGCTAGGCGCAGCGGGCGGTGGTGACGGTCACGTGTACCTCTATAACTATGACAGCGGTTATTGTTCTGGCGTTGTTCCCGTCATTCCGAAGATTCTTGAGTAGGAGGTGAGGTTATGAATCCTTTAACCTTTGAGCAGATTGTTGCGGCGGTTTCATTTCTTGGAATGGTGCTTACGTTAATAAACGGCGCCAAAGCGATGAATCGCGCAAGTCAGGAAGACGCGATGCGGCTGGTACGTATTGAGGAAGGCGTGAAGCAACTCAAGAGCGACATAGACGACACGCAGAAAGCTTTCACAGCTTACATGGCGCGAACAGATGAAACAATTACCAACATACGTGACACGCTTAGCGTTCACGACACCCGTCTTGCGGTGGTAGAGGATGTGACCCGCACACAGGCGGGAAGACTGGAGCGCCTAGAACAGGCGCATACGAAATAAAAGAATTGTTATTCGTTTAGAAAGGAACTGTTATGAAGACATGGGTTAAGGCTGCGGCAATTCGCGCAATCAAGACGGCGGCTCAGACTGCCGTCGCACTCATCGGCACCAACGCTATTGGCATCACGGGAGTTGACTGGGTGGCCGTTGCTTCTGCGGCAGCTCTCGCGGCTGTAGTATCACTGCTCACCTCTGTTGCAGGTATTCCAGAGGTCAAGGACGGCGCTAGTCCACTTTTGAAAGAAGGCGAGTAATGGCTGATTTCTCCGGAGAGATTACTGCCGACGTTTGGGCGCCAACGACCTCATACGATTCAGGGCGTGGAGGTCATCATGTTGAATATATTGCCATTCACCATGAAGCATCTGTCGGCTCTTCACCGTACAGTATTGCCGCAATGTGGTCAGCAAATGGTAACGTCAGCGCTCATTATTCCGTTGATGGCGACGGCGTAGTTGCTCAGCACGTTTACGAGAGCGATACAGCTTACGCAGTCGGGCGTTACGTAGAAAACCAGCGTAGTATCTCTATCGAACATGCCAACAACTCAAGTAATCCATGGACTGTCTCAGAAGCAACCTTGGAGAGCGGCGCACATCTTACAGCAGCATTACTTGTTAAATACGGACTCGGCTATCCAGAGTGGGGCGGTAACGTCCGCCCTCACAAACAAATTGTGGCCACTGCTTGCCCTGGCGAGCTTGCTGGAAGCCAGAACGCTCACTTCATGGAGCGAGTTTGCTACTGGTACGAGGTTATGACTGGAACACGCTCAACCTCTGAAGCCGGTTGGCACACCAACGGCAAAGGATCGTGGTGGTACCAGACAGGCGAGAGTGCAAGTGAGTATGCGGTCGGTTGGTATCGAGTCGGTGATAAGTGGTACTACTTCAATGAATCCGGTTGGATGCTCACAGGCTGGGTGTGTGCTGCTTGGCAGGACGGCGAAAAGCTGTGGTGGTATATGGACGACTCCGGCGCCCTGGTTGCCGATAAATGGATTGAGTATAAAGGCGGCTGGTATCTTCTTGCACCAGATGGCCATATGCTCACCGGCAAGGTGGAGCGCGACGGTAAGGCGTACTATCTCGACAGCACAGGTCGCATGGTCACAGGTTGGTACCACGATAACGGAGACGGTCGCGATATTTGGTACTACTTTGCCGAAGATGGTGCGATGGTTGCCGATTGTGTCTATGAGGTCGGAGCTAGAAAGCTCTGCGCCTTTGATGCAGACGGTCATAGGATTACGGGAACCGTCACCGTGAAGGTTGACGAGTCAGGATATTTGTCCGGCCTAGCATAAATCAAACTCAATATGCCCCCTCCAATACGCGAGGGGGCGTTTTTATATATGAAGTCATTGTGGAGTGTGCTTTTGCTCACTAATTTTTTGCGTTTACTATTCACAAGTATGAACATTTATGCTAATATTAAGTTATGGAAGGGAAACCGAACCCTCCAAGGATTGCCAAGAATGGCAGGAAGGTAAAGAAGGTTAAACATGGCAGAACAGAAGAATGTAAGGCGAGTATTGGCGGAGGTGCAGCGCGAGCTGAACGTACCAAAAGACCAGTACAATAGCTTTGGAAAGTACAAGTTCCGCAATCTTGAAAGTATCAACCTTGCATTAAAGCCGCTATGTGAGAAATACGAGTGCGGCTATTACCTCACCGACGACATCGTTTTTATTGAGGGCAGGTTCTACCTCAAGGCTACCGCGACGTTTTATGCCTTCGGATGCGATGAGGAGGTATCTGTGACTTCATGGGCACGTGAAGCAAATGAAAAGAAGGGCATGGACGAAGCTCAAGTGACCGGACTGTCGTCAAGTTACGCCCGCAAGTACGCAATGTGCGGACTGTTTGCTATCGATTCCGGCGAGGAGGTCGATGGTATGGACAATCGAGGCTCTGAAAGCCGTTCTAAGGCTCAAACATCACGCGGTAGCACAACAACGCAGAGAGGGTCACAATCGTCCCGTAAACCGGCACCACAGAAGCCAGCAGCGGCATCAGGCGACGACTTTCTCATTAACCTGACAAAGTTTGCTGAGATGAAGAGCAAGACGGTCGATGACGTCATTGCTGCGCTGAATAAAACAAAGGCGATGCAAGCACTCGGAGTCGTCGAAGGAACATTGGAATATAGCGAGGAGCAGACGGCTTGTGCCGCCAATATCCTTGCAAATTGGATTGCGAAGAGCTAAGGAGAAAAGAACATGGACGGATTGAACAGCGTAACTATTGGCGGCAATCTCACGCGTGACGCGGAGCTTCGATACACGCAGGCAGGAACCGCCGTGCTATCGTTTACGGTTGCTGTCAATGAAAGCCGCAAGAAGGACGATAAGTGGGAGGATTATCCAAACTTCATCGACTGTACAATGTTTGGCAAGCGTGCAGAGTCGGTGAGCGATTACCTGCGGAAGGGAGTTTATGCCGCAATCACCGGCAAGCTCCACCAGAACCGCTGGGAGAAGGACGGTCAAAGCCGTTCAAAAATAGAAGTTACCGTCGATAATATCCACTTTGAGAGCAAGGGGACGAGTGGCACCACGAACGACGAGGCTAGCTATTCAGCAAGCGGCGCGATGAATGGCGATGGTATTTATGACGAGGATATTCCATTTTAGGAAAAGAATAGTTAGGAGAAGAAAATGCAGGACATGCTAGTGCGTGCAGAGTTCGTTGCGATGAACGTTAAGACCGGTAAGACCGTTATGCAGTTTGAACTTGATCCGGAAGACATCTCAATGATGCCAGAGCTTGCAAAAGCGGTTGGCGAGGTGGTAGCTCTCGGGGTTCATCGCGGCCAGGCTGAGCTTCCTCTCAGCGACGTAGTTGCGAAGGTTCGCGGAACGAGTGTCGTAGACCGCGAGACTGGCGAGGTTTTGGCTACAGCATATTAGCGACTTGGGCAGGCGTAAAAAACCTGCCTTTTTTTGTAATTACTATTCACACACGTAAACACTTATGCTATAATTAAGACATGGAAAAGAAAAGGACTTTTCCAAGGATTGCCCGGAAGGGCGGAAAGGCAGGACAAAATGGAGCGCAACGACATGGTTATGGGAGTTCTTGAAGTCTATGACCGCATCAATGTGCTAGAAGCCGAGAACGCGAAACTCAAGGCTGGCATGGTGAGTGAGATTACTGCTCCGAAAGGGGATGACCCACTGGCAGGAATTAAAGCGCGAATCTTGCAATTTGGCCGCGAGAAAATTGTTGATGATGCTCTTGATTACTGGCGTAGAGTGAACGTAACCCGCGACGACGGGCAGCTTAAGGTCACGAGCTACGAGAAATGGCTCAAGGACAAGCTAACAAAGGTACCTGAGTTTATGAGCGTCGTACAGTTCAAGGAGATTTGCAAAGCGGAACTCAAGGCAGAGTACGAGAAAAAGAAAAAAGAAGCTATGGATGATTTCCTGAGCAGTGAAACAGAGAAAGACGATGAGGAGTAAATTCACCGTCATTGGCAAAGTTGTGGGAAAACCCCGCCCGAAATTTAGGGTCGTGGCGGGGCATCCACAAGCCTACCAACCACGCGGAGGAAAAGCGTATGAAAGGCTAATAGCCGACGAGTATCGAAGGCAATGCGGCAGAATGCATGAAGGAGCACTGGCAGTTGTTATTCATACGTTCCGGGCATTGCCAAAAGGAACACCGAAGCGAGTAGTAAGTGAGCCTGACACCGTTAAACCAGACGCCGGCAACATTGCCAAAAGCGTTCTTGATGCTCTAAATGGTGTGGCATGGCGCGACGACACACAGGTTGTGCATTTGCAAGTGAGAAAGAATCCGAGGACGCGATGCGAGGAGCGTATCGAAGTCGAAATAGTGGAGGTAACAGAATGATTATTACTAATGAACTGAATCTGCCAGCGCCGTTCGTGGACGCTGCAACATCAGACTACAAGTACACGCCGAAACGCTACAGCGTGACATCTGTACTAAAAGGCGTCCGTGAAGCAATTTTGCAGCGTAGACATGATGACGAAATCGAACAGGATGCGGCTGACATGGTTTGGGCGATTTTCGGAAGTGCTGTTCATAGCATCCTAGAGAACTCGCAGGAGACCACCGAGCAGCTCAAGGAAAACTGGTTCAGCGTTGACATGGGCGACGGCTATGAATTGTCCGGTATCTTTGACCTGTATGACGACGCGACCGGAACCGTTACAGACTACAAGACCGCAACTGCGTGGAAGGTTGTATTTGGCGAGTTCGACGATTGGAAGCGCCAGACGCTCTGCTATGTGTGGATGCTTCGTGCGATTGGGTTCGACGCCAAGCGCGGTGAAATCGTCGCGATGTTGAAAGACCACTCAAAGACCAAAGCGAAGGCAGACCACACGTACCCGCAGCATCCTGTGTACCGCATTGGCTGGGACTTTAGCGAGCAGGAAATTGCGGAGTGTGGCGAGTGGCTACGTGGACGATTCGAGGAAATCAAGCGTGCTGAGGCTTTGCCAGATGACGAGCTGCCGATGTGTACCGAGGAGGAGCGTTGGCATAAGGCCGATAAGTGGGCGGTCATGAAGGAAGGTCGTAAGACCGCCGTCAAGCTGTACGACTCAGAGGAGGAGGCTCAGGAGCGCGTCGAGCAGGAAGGTGACAAGTTCTATATCGAACATCGTCCGGGCGATGATCCAAAATGTCGTGATTATTGCTCAGCTTGTGTATTTTGTTCACACTATAAGGAGTTGATTAACAATGTTGACTAAACAAGAGCGTAACGCAATCGCTGAGAGATTGAGTAGATGCGAAGGCTTAGGTGACTTATACTATGCGGTTATTGGTGAGGAATTGCCAACCACAACATCATATGAACAAGACGTTGACGCAATTTTTACTCGTCTATTCGACCTTTGCGATACGTCCAACATGATTGAGTTACCGCTGGACAGAGATGGCGAAATCATTCGTATCGGTGATATTGTGTACGATGAAAATCATATAAAGTACCGTGTTGATGGATATGTAATGCATAGTGCTTGTAAAAGTATTGTTAGATTGCTCAACTCAAGGCCAGTGCTAACGAATAGGCTTGCAAGTAGCCTACATCACAAGGAGACTGCGACGGCTAAATCACTAGCTAAACAGATTAAAGACATCTTAAACGATGAGGGCGAGGTGACGTTAAGCGATTTACTCAAGCTAGGAGATATCGCCGAGCAACTTGAAACCCTAGGCGATGGTAATGAATAACCATTGTTGAAGGTGCTAAAATAACCCTATTGGATGGTAACGGCATCTGGTAGAATGAATGTTATAAAGAACCCCGCAGGGTAGGAGCCGTTACCTCCGCCCAGCGGGGTCTTTCTTTTTTTGGGGGTAGCTATGATTAACGCTTTTGACGCTGAAGTCGCGAAATTGGTTGGAGTGAATGCTGCCGTTTTGTTCAAAAATATCTGCTACTGGGTAGAGAAGAATGCTACGAATGGCAAGAACGAGCATGATGGGCATTATTGGACGTACAACTCAATGAAAGCGTACGCGGAGCAGTTTCCATATCTCACAGAGAGACAAATACGCACGGCGCTGAATAAACTAGAGTCCGAAGGTCTTGTGATGACCGGAAACTTTAACGACGCAGCGTACGACCGAACAAAGTGGTATACGGTCACCGCGAAGGGTGCGTCCATTTGCGAAATCGGTCAAATCCATTTGACTTTTTTGTCAAATGGATTTGACTGCAAAGTCGAACCTATACCATATGACTACCAAATGACTACCAAAGAAGAACCCCCTATAACCCCCCACGACGACACGAGCGCAAAGGTGGAGGAAATTGTGGCATATCTCAACGACCTTACAGGGAAGAGCTTCAAGCCGAAGGCTGATGCGACACGAAAAGCGATAGGCGCACGACTCAATGAGGGGTACACCGTGGATGACTGTAGGCGGGTAATTGACGCAAAAGTGGCGGATTGGAGCAGAGATCCGAAGATGAAGAAATACCTAAGACCCGAGACGCTGTTCAGAGCTTCGAAGTTTGAAGGTTACCTGCAAGAAGCGCCAGTTATCGACATGGCCGACTGTCCGTTTTAGGAGCGAGGTATGGATTTCATCAGAGAAATTGCTAGGAAGGCTTGGGATGGGTGCCCGGTAGTGGACGGTATGCCAACATGTCCAGACTGCCATACACCGAGGGCAGTCATGGTTAATGGAAAGCTCATGCCTTGCATGTGTAAGTGCCAGGAGGAGGCTCAGGACGAGGAGCGTCTAAAGGAGCAAGCGAGGGAGCGCAAGGCTCGAACTGAAAGGCTTCTCAGTACAGCGTTTACCGCGAGTGAAATGAGAGGGTACACTTTCGAGTCCGACGATGGCAAGCACGGACAGGCACAAATGGATGTGTGTCGAAGATACGCAAAGAGATGCGTAGATGGCGTCGATTATGGACTTCTCATGTTCGGAGTGCCAGATGGTGGTAAGACGTTCGCAAGCTGTTGCATAGCTAATGCGATGATAGAGGAGGGTAAAAAGGTCGTTATGCGCTCCGTGCCGCAGCTCATCATTGCCAGAAACCTCAAAGACGAGGAGCAATTAAGAAATCTTCTGTCATGTGACTTGCTAATTCTGGACGACCTCGGGGCGGAGAGAAGTACGTCGTATGCTCATGAATTTATCTACGCGGTTGTGGATGGACGATATCAACAGCGTAAGCCGATGGTCGTGAGTACGAATCTTACTAGGCAGGAGCTTTACAAGACACCCGACATCACATCGCAGCGTACGTATAACCGCATCCTTGAGGTGTGCCTACCGCTTGAGTTTGATACTGGCAGGAAGCGTGCGACTGCTGAGAAATATGAAGAAATGAAAAAAGACCTTGGCCTTGGATAATGTTTGCGAGCGTGAACGAATGCGTTATAATGTTCACGTCGGTAAATAATCAAAGCAGGAAAGACAAAGGAGGAATGAATGAACACCGAAGTACTGAAGTCTACACTCGCAGAGCGTGATATGTCACAGAATGAACTTGCCCGTCAGGTTGGTTGCTCGTACGGTCAAATGAGCAATATCGTCAACGGCCGTCGCGAGCCTCGAACTGACATGTTCAAGCGAATCTGCGAGGTATTGAAACTGAAGCCGCAAAAGCTCCTGTAGGACGATTTCTAAGGCATTTTAAGGAGCTTTAATATGGCTAATACAGTAACTATTCAAAAAAGCGGCGAAAATACCGCAAAACTGGCTACAGGAGGTTATAGGCATATGGGAGAGTTCGATATGGGTTTCAAGGCGACGTCGGCGCCAATGTCACAGACCGAGAGGTACGCGCTTCTCGTGGGGTCGTTCGAAGAGAGCGTCGAGAAGTGCATCTCCAAAGAGTGTGAGACGCTCCAGGAAGCAAAGCGAGTGCAGAACGGACTGAGCAAGGTTATCAAGGCGTCCGAAGGAAAGTCCGCTGTGAGGCGTGAGGGTACGACCGTATACCTGATTCGCCGTGGCTAAGGTGACGACGCTGGCGCTTGAGCTTCAACCAATGATGGGCAAGCCGTCAATCAAGATGCACCGCTGCGCAATCTGCGGGCAGACGTGGCCGCTCAATCAACACCACATTGTGCGCAGAGGCGCCGGAAAAATGTACGACGGTCACGGGTTGGAGCTTGAAAAGCCAACAATCACATTGTGCGGCTCAGGCAACGCTTCCGGGTGTCACGGTCTCGCGCACCAAAACCGCCTACATTTTCGCTGGGTCGAGAGCAGACAGCCGTCCGATGAGTTTGGCCTGAGAACGATTCGTTCAGGGCATTGGGAGTACATTCTCTGTGACGAGCCGACTAAATATTCTAAGGCGCTCAGGATGCGCGGCTGGAAACGCGTAAAGTAAATATGAAGTAACTGTGGACGAGTAAAAATCCGTCCACTTTTTTGCGTAAACTATTCACAAGTATGAACACTTGTGTTATGATTACATCATCAAATAAAAACAACCAAATGAAAGGCAGGACATTATGGAAACAAAGAACTACAGAACTAAGGACGAAATGGCTGACTACTTCGCAAAGCTCGCAGACGCTTTTGAAACCGAAGCTGCAATGGCTGAAGACGCTGAGGAAGCTGCTTTTCTTCGCGGTAAGGCAGAAGCATACGAACTGGCAGCATTTGAAGTCTCACACAATATGTATTTTCAAAGCCTAAGGCGCCGGGGCAAATCGGCGCCACCTCAACCACCGAAAGGCAGGAAAAAATGGCAACGTTTTACGGTCAAGTAAAGGGAAACAGAGAGACCACAGCAGCAAGGCAAGGCTCAAAGAAGTCCGGAATAATGGCATCCGTTCAGAGCTATGCGGGTTCGTTCAGTATCGAAATGCGAGGAGATGGCAGTAAAAATATCGTCGCAATCTACGCAGGAGAAGGCTCAAAGCTTGGTGGAAAGAAGATATTTGAAGGAACAATGGACGAGTTTTGCAAAGCACTGTGTGGGTCTGATTTCGAGGAGGTTGCTGAGTAATGAGTACAAGATGCGCACTAATCGTAAACGAGAAGAACCGTTGGGAGTATGGCGAGCCACTTGAGGAGGTGTTCCGACTCTATCGTCACTGCGACGGATATCCTGAGGGAATGGGGCAAGACCTCAAGACAATCTGCGCGAGCTACCAGAAGGATAGTGAGCGTAAGAGCTGGTCGCAGTACCTCTTGGAGAAGTTGTCGGCGCTCTGTACGTATGAGATGGAGCCACCGAGCGCAGTCCATGGCGATTTGGAGTTCCTGTACTGCATTAACGTGGACGGGCGGAAGATGACTGTGAGCTGTTACACGATTGGCTGGGACGAGGAGTATGAGGATGCTATGTGCCGACACCCCGTGTTCCGAGAGACGTTCGGTGAAAGTGAGGAGTAGCGATGATTGACGTAGAAGACTACACGCAGAGCGTGGGGAGCGTTATGAACGCGGAGAAGCGGTATCGCTACCCGCTTGATCCGGACGCCGTGCGTGAATTATGGATGATGTGGAAGCAGCGAAATCCGGAAGCGATGGAGTATATCGAACATCAAGCCAGGAGCGTCAGTTGGACTTCAGGCAGGGTGTCGGCGAAATATCTTGTCGAAAAATTGAGATATGAAAGTGGAATTAAACTCAACGCTGTCCCGTTCGTGGATGAAGACGGCAACGAGCGGAGGTATGGCATCAGCAATACGCTAACCCATTTCATCGGCGCGTGGCTCAAAGAGCGCCATCCGGAGCTGAAAATCGAAGTGAAAAAAAGCAGGTTTGACAGGAAAGGCAGGTAGAGTCAATGGAAGCAACTATAGAAATTAAGCGATATTTTGACGATGAAGATATTAAGGATATTGTCGAGGACGAGATACGTGGGTATGTCCGTGGGATGGTTAGAGAATATTTCGATTTTAACAACTATCGTGACTTTGTGGCAAAAGTAGCAAGTGACGTGTTCAAAGACTGTATGGACGAACTCGACGGCGATATGATTCATGACATCCAAGAGAAAGTACGTGCGGCTATTAAGGATATTAGCGTCTATAACATTATTGGCACCAATTACAGTTGGCGGAAGGGCGTAGAGGAGAAGACAGAGGCGCAGAAAGTTATTGACGAGGAAGCTGAGAAGTTGCGTAGTGAGGTGTCGAAGATGATACTCAAAGCCGTTGAAAAGGCTGTTGAGGGCAATGTTGCGGAGATTATTTCGGATGCAATCTACGACATTCTGAGCAAAGACAGTAAGTAACTGTGAAGAATAAATGAAGAACGTTGAGCGTGTAAAAATTCTTGTCCTTTTTTTCTATTTACTATTCACAAGTATGAACACTTGAGTTATAATAATATCATCAAGTAAAACAAACCAACCTAAATGGAAGGCAGGACAAAATGAACGCAAAAGAAATCATTAAGGAAATGGCAAACGAAACAACCTCGAAAATCAAGGTGAGCGAACTTTGCAATGAAATCTACTGGAAGCTCGCATCAATGGATATCAAGTGCGCAATCGTCAACGATAGGGCAATCGAAGTTGATGGCGATACAATCTGGTTCCAGCGCAACAACAAAGAAAACTGCTGGAAGTCGTTTGAGGTCATCGACTGCGAATACGCATACATCTAAGGATAAATGAGGTTAGGAAGCTGAGATGGTAGCCAAACAAATTCGTGAGGAAATCGTTAACAGGCTTAAGAATTGCGACGAAGTGAATTATGTAAGCCTTTATAGAGGTTTATTCGGCAGACCAATTCCAAATAACGCTTCAACTGAGGAATATCGTAACGAAATTCTCGCCCGTATTATTGACCTTTGTGATGTGCCTGAAAAGGAGGAATAGTGACAATGAAAACACTGATTAAATTCACGTTTTGCGCGCTTGTATTTGCTTGTATTGTCGTGATTGCGACAGGAGGAGATCCAACTGCATTCATTATTGCGTATGACGTTCTTGTATTTACCGCGCTAGTTCTTGTGTTTTATCTGCTATACAGCGACGACGTGTCGTTTTTAATTGAAAGGGGTAACGATGTTGACTAAAGAAGAACGTGAGGGTATCGCTAAGAGGCTGAACTACTGTGGCGATACAGACTATTACAGCTTTTATAGAGCCGTGACAGGACACAATACGACTACAAGAATTACGCTTGATGAAGATGTTGAAGAACTTGAAAAAGTTATTTCCAACCTATGCGACACGTCAAACATGGTTGAGTTACCGCTGGATAAAGACGGTCAAGTTATCCATATTGGAGATACGGTATTTGACGATTGTGGCAGTGAATGGGTGGTAAGCGATATTAGCTTTAAGAGTAACGGCGTTATTATTGACACTTTTCTAGATGGTGAGTATGGCAGGTTTCTACCGTCTGGACTCACACATAAACAGCCTGCAACAATCGAATCACTTGCCGAGCGTGTTAGGGATGTATTAGAGAACACCGATGTTGTAGATGCCCTTGATGACTCCAGGACTGGCAAATTTTACGATGAGTTATTGGCAATCTGTGGCGAGCTAGAGCGTTTGAGTGATAACGATGAGTAGCATTACACCTGAGGAGCGCCGTAAAGTAGCGGCAAGGCTGAGACAGTATGCGGACGGCTTCGATTTCGGAGACACTAACCCAATTTGGTACGTCATGAAAGCTGTGTTTGGAGATGTGCGCAAGCGCCGGTACGGCGAGCTGTTCGCTTGCCTAGCCGACCTTATAGAACCGATGTACGAACACGACCTAAAGTGGTTAGTATGGGTTGGGGCGCTTAAGAATGGTGATGCTGTAGACCGCTTCGCTTATGACCTCATCGAGCACGGTGGAGACATGGGGCCAAACGGTAACACATGGAATGGTATTGACGAGGGTATGGTTCTAACTAATCAACTGTTTGATAAGTTCAGGGCAGATTTCAAGAAAGAAATCGAAGCAGACAGCAAGGTGGAGAAATGAGAAACACAGATAGAGCGCGTATGATTCACGACATGGCCGAGAGATTGTTTGAACAGACCGAAGCACACGAAGAGTGGGTGCGAAGTCATGGCTCTACGTGGTCGGAGAAACGTGGCGAGGGTCATACCGTATCAGAAATTTTACGATCCGTTGATATAATGAGGAGTGAGCTAATGCAGCTCAAGAAGATTATCGAGAGCGAAAGAAGGTTTTAATGTTCGAGAAAGTTAACCCATGCCACCCAGACAAAGTGGCGGACAGAATCGCGGGAGCAATCGTTGACATGGCTTACGCGCAGGAGAAAGACCCAAAAATCGCGGTGGAGGTTCTTATCGGTCACGGCGAGTGCAACATCATTGCTGAGACGTCTGTAATGTTGGATGAACGCGCTGTGGAGTCAGCAGTGCGCAGAATTACCGGCGAAAAGTCATCTAACACATTGTATGTGAGACTCAGGCAATTCCCACAGGATTCACACCTCGCGGATAATCAGAGCGAGGGATTCAAGTGTGGCGATAATGGCGTATTCCGTGGATGCCCAGTAACGAACGAGCAGCGAGACCTCAGAAATATCGCACAACGAATCTATAAGCAATATGGAACAGATGGTAAGTACATAATCGATGGTAACAGTCTTATTGTTTGCCAGAGCAACGCGGGTGAGAGCAGTATTTTAACTATTGACGGTTATGTTGCTAGGGTAAATCCACTTGGAGACTGGACTGGCGGAACGAATGTTGACTCCGGCGCAACTAATCGTAAGCTCGGCTCTGATATGGGAGACGCCGTGACTGGCGGCGGTTTGCACGGCAAAGACCTCAGCAAGGCAGACGTAAGCGTGAATATTTACGCATTTCTTAAGGCTCAGGAGCTTGGCCATCCAGTCGAGTATTCTTGCGCAATCGGAGACGCCAAAGTAAACGGTATTCCATACACAGAGATTGTAGAGACTGCTCGTGAGTTCATCGGTGAGAAGGGTGGCTTCGAGAAATTTGCGGAGTGGGGTCTTATCTAAACGAGAAACAAAAGTCTAACAAAATGGCTGGTCAGTGCGCTAAAAAATAGTGCATGAGCCAGCTATTCTGCTATAATTAAGACATCAACTAATCACAAACATGAAGGCAGGGTTATGAGAATTTACACGTCATATTGGGGGAACGCAAAGAAGCTTGCAAAGGAAGGCGTGGAGCCTGTGGCGATATGCCGAGGTAAGCCGAAATGGTTTAATGGAAGGGCGGAGGACAGACTCGCACCGACGTGGCCAATGATGCAGATGCCACTAGAACGGTTCTGGACAAGCTATCGTGAAATGCTTGAAAGCCTTGACCCCGAGGAAATTGCGAAGGCGATATGGGACGGGAGGAAGGCAGAGGCTGTTGCTCTTATGTGCTACGAGAAAGATGCTCAGGAGTGTCACAGACACGTCACGGCTGAGTGGTTTAATGAGAACGGTATAGAAGTCGTGGAATGGGAGCCTGCAAAAATCATTGCCGACCGTTTACAAATGTCGCTATTATGATTACAATGAAGTTATATCCGGGAGAAGCTGAAGGGTTCAGCGCGAGGCTTGGGGCTTCGAGGTTCGTGGGTTCAATTCCCATGCTCCCGGACCATTTTATTGGAGGTTGAATTATGGCGTTCGGACAGAATCCGGGCGCCTTGTTTGTAGGGACGCTATCCCAAGAAGACAAGGCGTTCGTGGCATCGGTCTTGAAAGCCGCAAAAGAGGCAGGGTACGAAAAGGTAGTAGAGCCTTGTAGCGGCGGCTTGGCGATGTCGTGTATTGCGGCAAACTGTGGTTTCGAGGACATCGAAGCGAGCGATATTACGCTTTTCTCGGGCATCCTCGGAAGATACGTGGAAGGCCGCAGCATCGAGGATATGGACATCACGCGAGTGGAAGACGGCTCAAAGGTGACAGACCCGCTCGATGCGATGATGGAAATTAAACGCGCAGAGCTTGTTGGCAAGGCTGGAAGCGTGTACGGCGAAGCTATGCTCATAGACTTTGAGCGCCGCCAGGAACAGATACGCGAAGGCGTCAGAGAGCGCATGGATGAAATCAAGGAGCGCATCCCACACCTTAAATATCGCGATATGGATATGTTCGACCACATAGAGTCCGTCAAGGGACAGAAGTGTGTCATTCTTTGTATGTGTCCGACATATAGCGGCGGTTATGAGAGGTTCTACCGCGCAATAGACGAAGCAGTGTGCTGGGACGAGCCGACTTTTAACGTCTTCAGTCCGCCCGAGGGGTATAAAGACCTTCTTGATTCTGTTAAGGGTACGGATAGTCTGCTTATTATCTACGAGGAAGTTGAGAGCGGTCACCATGTGGGAACGCCTGTGTACGGCAGACAAGCAGGAAGACCCGGCATGAATATGTACCTTGTGGCAAGTGATCCGGAGAAGATAGACGAGCTGCTTGGCAGAGGGATAGCGAAGAAAAACGCGGCAAAAGCTTCGCCGATGAAATACCCAATTATTCCCGCAGATTATGAAGTAACTGCAAAAAGCCGCGTAGAGGTTGTTAAGGCTGCCAGCGAGCATATCCGGTACTACCGTAAACTGTGGACTCACAATTTTACGCCGTCGCAATCAAGCTCCGGGTACGCGATGATAATTGACGGCTACCTTGTGGGTATCTTCGGGTACGTGCAAATGGCGACGACGTTGGGAGATACCGACGCGGCATTTCTTGGCTTTGGCATGTGTGCGCCGACCGGACAGCGACTCAGCAGACTAATGTATACCCTTGCGATGCAGAAGAGAGCTATCCGTATGGAGTTCGACGACGTGTATATGGCACGTATAAAACGTGTGCGAACCGTCATGCTCACTAAGCATCAAGAGTCCAAGGAAATGCGCGGACTAATGAAGCTAGTCAGCAAGGATAAGGACAATCGCTGCGGATTTAAGCTCACATACGAGACCGCAGTGCAGGACAGAACATACCGTCAGTGCCTCGTTGAGTGGGCGCAGAAGGAGGAGTCATGGCAGAGGAAACGCCAGAAGGCGTAAGCGTTATCGCCGAACTTGAAGACGGGATGTGCATTGCTAAGTGCAGTCTCGACTCGCTCAGGGAGCAAGACATCAATGCGCGAATAATGGACGACGCAAAGTTTAATCAGCTTGTTGCGAACATCGAGAAGCGTGGCACGCTGGAGCAACTTCCATACTGTGTACTCACAGACCGTGGCGTGGAGATAGTTTCAAGGCATCACCGTACGAGGGCAGCAAGGGCAGCAGGATTAGACCACGTTAACGTACT
>ERZ773197.458-NODE-458-length-32361-cov-7.455829_pt1 | contig 32361 bp, 50 predicted proteins | sample MGYA00580999_ERZ773197 | MGnify/ENA primary metagenome ERZ773197 (study PRJEB29015, sample SAMEA2738166) | human oral metagenome | biome: human oral; feature: human-associated habitat; material: saliva | place: China | collected 2185 ...
TCGGTCTTCTAAACCGCAGGTCGCGCGTTCGAATCGCGCAGGAGGCACCAAAAACCCAAGGTAGATGGCTTGCTGTCTACCTTTTTTGTTAAATTTTTTATCAGCTGCCTCCATTTTGCCTCCAAACTGTATGGCTACTGTAAAAGTAGAATACCTGTTCGAATAAAAATTTTAACTATTTAGATAGGCGATTTACCTCGATATATTCAAAAGAAGAGAATTGAAGGGGAAACATTGTTGTTAACCGTATTGAAACAATCAATAAAGAAAAGCGACTAAATATACCTTTACAAATTCCCAGTTAAACGGCTTGTTGTAAGGCATTTTAAGGCACGTAAATTGTGAGTTGGAGTATTTACCCATGAAAAAACCCCTCTCGTCAAAACGAGAGGGGTAAATATTACTTAATTCCAGCGATGTATCCATCGTCATTGGTTGTGACTGTGATATCGCCTGTGAGAAGCTTTCCTTCCTTATCGAAGGCACAAATATTGTCTGCTCCGACTTCGTAAAGGCAATCTTCAATTCGTGAGCCATCGGAGCGTAGATAGTACCAGTCATTATCTAGCTTAAGCCAGCCAGTAATCATGCGGCCTGTCTCGTCAAGGTAATAACGCTTGCCGTCACGCTCCTGCCAGCCAGTCGCCATGCGCCCGTCAGAGCCTAGCAAATACCAGCTGTCGTTGTATGTGAGCCACTTATCAGCTTCAAGTGCGCCACTATCGTCGAAGTGCCACCAGCATTTCTCCGAGCCGTCCCAGCTAGCATGAACCCAGCCCGTGAGCATCCAGCCAGACTCGTTGAAGTAGTACCACTTCATGCCTACACGATACCAGCCGACGGCATACTCGCTTGATGACTCGCCTGTCTGATACCACCAACTACCCTTACCGTCAGTATGCCAGCCAATCTCAGAGCTTGAGCGCGCACCAGTCATAACTTCATACCAGTAACATACACGCTCCATATAGTGAACATTCTGAGAGCCGGCAAGCTCGCCCGGGCAAGCGGTTGCCACGATCTGTTTGTGTGGCCTGACGTTACCACCCCAACGCGGATAGCCTAAGCCGTACTTAATAAGAAGAGCGGCCACAAGATGTGCGCCGCTCTCCTGCGTGGTCTCTGATACCGTCCAGGGGTTCGCGTGGTCGTTAGCGTGTTCAATGGAAATACTACGCTGGTTTTCTTCCCAGCGACCTACAGCATAAGCCGTATCGCTCTCGTAGACATGCTGCGCGATTGCTCCCTCATTATCTACTGAATAATGCGCGCTGACTTCACCATTAGCTGACCACATAGCGGCGATGCTATAAGGGGAAGAGCCGATAGAAGCTTCATGATGGACAGCAATGTATTCAACCTTATGACCACCGCGTCCTGAAGCGTATGAAGTTGTAGGTGCCCAAACATCCGCGGTAATCTGACCTGAAAAATCAGCCATTAGTGCTCTCCTTCGTCTAAAGGGCTCACGCTTGGTTTGGTGTATGTCATTGCACGATCACTATCGCTTAATCCCTTGGTTGTTGGGTCAACCGTAACGCCAATCGCACCCAGGACCGCCACAACTACAGTGCCAATCAGATATGGGTTGCTAATAAACTTCACGAATACATCGGCAAGGCTGCCCCAGGTCGTCAAGTCAGAGTATGCCAGTCCTAAGTATGCCAGGATTGGACTCATGATGATTCCAGCCATTCCAAGCCACCACGCTGGGTTGTGTAGACGTACTTTCCAGTTAATCATTTGTTGCTCCTTTACTTCTCAAGTCTAGTGATGCGCGAGTCTAGATTTCTTACGTCGGTTTTGACCTCTGCGAGGTCTGTTGCTGCTTTTTTTGAGGCTTCGTCCGCCCTTCGCGCCACAATGCCGACCACAGAAAGCTCAGCTGTGTGCTGCGTGAGTGTGGCGGTTAAATCTGAGAGCGATTGCTGATACTTGCTCAGTTGCTCATTCATGACTTGTTGGCGCGTCTCTAAGCGTGTCAGGGTATTAGTTATGCTGCCCTTCCAAGCGTCTTCTTTCTCTTTGTCCTCTCTACTAGCACGTTGCCAGTTTGAGATGGCAATAAGACCGCCCAAAAACGCTCCAGCAATGGAGATAAAGAATGAGACCATCTCAGCTGTGATGTTCATGCTGCCCTCCTTAATGCCTTACCGTGTACGTAAGAGAGCCCTGTCGCCAGGCGTTGGAAACAGTGCCACCCATATCTTGCAAATAGATGTTTCCATCTGGACGGGCGGAAATGGCCGTAATCACGTCAGCGTGACCGGGGCAGAAACCTGAGTTATACACAATAGATTCTGTACTGTCAGAGACTGAACCGTACTTTTCATGATCTACTAGAGGCGGTCTTGCTCCTTCAGGAATGGTGAAGGGGCATCTAACTGCGTCATAAGCGACGTTGTTAGCAAGCCAGCCTCTTACCTTGATAGTTACAGAATCACCTGTGCGGTAAATATGCCAGTAATTCTTATAACTTCCCTGATCTTGCAAAATTACCGTCTCAAAATCGCCGTTATCATCTTGATAGAGCGTATTCGCAAACATAAAGAGCTGCTCTGGCTTAGATGCGACAACGCCATTAAGCTTTACACGATAGAGCGGGAAGTAGTCTTGAGCGTCGCCATTTAAGACGTTACCCGCTGGTACTAATGGGTCCTCGGCTTTACCAGATGTAGGTACACCACGTAGAACCTCAAGCTTTGCCGACTCAATTCCCTGCGCGTTACGCTCATATTTAAGGCAGATAAAGTCGTTACGGTTCTGTCCTTGAGTTCCAGAAGTGATTGTGACCTGCTCTGGTGCGGTTACACTCACTTGTCTACCATGAAGAGAGGCATCACCGGTTGCAATAGTGACTCGATTGGCGCTCTCTTGTGTGGCTGCTAGACGCTTACCAACTGCGAGAACGACGCTCTTTTCGCCAAAAATACCAGCGTGTAAACGTCCTTTATCCGCGCCGGTAATGTGAGGTGCTTGACCCTGTCCATCGACACATGTGACTGCCATATTAGTTCACCTTGCTTTCAAACTCTTTGAATGAAGCATCATGCTTTGCAAGAAGCTCAAGATATGCTTTGTAACAGCTCTCGCAGTAAGTGCGATTCTCCTCTCCTCGCTGAGACTGACGCTTAATGTCATGCCATTGAGCGAGCGAGTATGTATTACTCGGAGTAACAAACTCAGACTTACCACATCTGTCACACGTGTATCTTGAGCCTTGTTCTTTTGACATTAGGAAGTCCTTTCCCATTTAAATCCATCAATTGAGGGAAGACGTTTCCACGTTCCTCCAAGGCTCGATGGGTTGAATGATTTGGTTGTTTCGTAGATTGAGCCAATTGGATGAGCGGCTAGGAAGCCTCCGCCTTGGTTGGCTCCCCCACTAATTTGGAGAGTCACCATTGATTGAGCGATTGAAGTAATACGTCCGAATTCGTCAACCGTAAGCCGCGGAATTGCAAAATTGGCATTATTCCCAGCCACAATTGATTCTGAAAGGCCGTATGAACCAGCCTCTGCACCAGAACTTTGAAGGCTTAAAGTGACGTTGGAACCCGTCTGGGAAACTGCAAGCGGCCCTGTTGAGGATACATTTTTAACGCTTGAGTTTGCTGAAACTAACGCGTTATTGCCAATGTCTTTTGCCTCATGCGCTTGACCTTGAGCGGCAACTGCAGCCGACTGTGCGGCAGCAATATGAGTCTCAATATCAGCGACTTTCTCATCCGACATAACCGCTGAGATACGATTGCCGACAATACGAATGCCAGTGCCGGCTACATATGTAGTTCCAGCACCTTGAGACGCTCCAGAAGACTCAAATGAAACGCCGTGTGAGCCTCGAGTCTGGTTTGGTGAAGTCACTTCATAACTTACACTCATTACCCCACTTGCGACTTTTACTATCTTCTTGCCAATAGTCGCTTGGGTTCGTCTTCCTGTGTCTTGATTTTCGGCTACAACAACATCATCAATGTATAGATTCAAACCGTCATGGACTGTAACGTCTACAGAAGACTGAGCTTGAAGCTCTTTGAGCTTCTTCGTTCCCTCTTTTTCAAGCTCCGCGTCCTCGATATTGTTGTAGTCATAGAGCATTGATACTTCATCTTGGCCAAACAAACTTTGCGTCTTTGAAATGCGTCCTGCACGGTCTGCATAGAGGTGAATAACCGTACGACTTGCAAGCTCACCCTTGCCAGCGCAGATTAAGTGATTTACAGGATGATATGACGTCTTAGATTTGTAATCCAGGGCATCAGAATCAAGCCTGTTGTCTGTGAGCGGTTCTAGCCAAATAAGTGTCTTACCATCAGCGCGTTGGATTCTAAGACGTGAGCCCGCAGCGTTTGCGATATGTCTTAATGCTGTATAAGCGTCACAAAAACGAGGTAGCTGACACTTAATAATTGTCTCTGACTGTCCAGTCTTCGCCTCAAATGCTGTTGCAAGATCTGCTGCAGTAACAATGCTCTCGATAGCTGTTTGAGCCTTATCCGAGATATTGATGTAATCAGTACTCGGGACCAAGATTTTTGAAGCGAGCATACCGTGCCAGGTACGCCCGCTCCATGTAGTCGTAGACACACCGCCGTCAAGCGAGTCTGAAGCTGTATCGATGATGCCGCCGTATTCTGTACCATCGATAGATACTAGATATCCATCTTTGATTGGAATCGACGGGGCAAATACTTCAAAAGTATTTCCCGTATCTCCAAAAGAAAGGTCGAGCACATAGTCCTCTGTACCAGCAATATCTTCACCGTCAGCCTTTGACACAGTTAAGATGTCCATGGAAGACCTCCTCTTGTTTCCCACCATTCAACATCAAAGCCAAATGTACCGTCCCATGAGACGCTCTGAAAGCCTTGTTTTAGCGGTTCAAAGCAATAGTTACCACTGCCCTTTCCGCTGCCTCGACTACCAACATCGAAGCGGTCAGACACGTCTCCAAGTTCAGTAACAAGCGTGATTGTCTTACGTGTGCGGGTACCATCTACAACAAGACGGCCTCCACTTGGGACCGTCAGTAAAAATGAGTAAGTGTTATCACCAATCACGATTCGTGGCTGGAGGGCCGTTCCATAAATGGTGAACTTTACTGGACATTCTGATGACGAACGAATTTCAAGCTGCTTTGGTGGTCTCGTAATACCAAGGTTGTATGGGGCATTGGTCGGCAAATTAAGCCAATCGCTCTGTGCGTCATCATGAGTCACGCTAAAGCTTTTAATGTGGCTTTTGTGCCATGACCCTTCTAACAAAATAACTGTAAGAGCAACTGTTGCCTGATCATGAAAGACCGATTGGACCTCACTTTTAGACACATACACATCTTGTGACCACTCATTGTTATAGACCAGCGCTCCTGGCTTTTGATTATTGAAATCAAATTCAAATTCCTTGGCCATTGATTCTGCCAGTTCAGAACCCTCAATGAAGAGATCTAACGTAACTTCTTGAGCATTAGAGGAAATGCCAGAAATAGAACGCGCTCCTAGCGTGTATCCAGGCTTGTAACCTCTAAGAGATGTGCCAGTACCAATTGAGGCTTCTGGCACATCAAGCTCAAAGCTATTACCGCGGGAAGAAACGTATTTGAGCTTACGCATTCGTCTTCACCGCCTTCTGAACCGCTCGAGCAAAATCACGGTCTCCAATATTGTTAGAGTTCTCATCAATAACCTGTCCGAGCTCACCGTTACGCATGAAGTCATAGATATCTGCAAGCGTGGTTGCATTTGCGCGTTGCTGTCTTGAATCAAGCTCAAAAGCGGCACGATAAATACCGTTTGCATTAGCGTCAGCAACCGCTGAGAAGCTCAGAGGACGAGCATTACTAAAGACGTCATGTACGCTTGACAGAGCACTCATTGCCTCTGTTTCAGCAAGTGCGGAACTTCCCTTAATCCCCTTTGCGAAGTCTCTCATGAGAGCACGGCCAGAATACGTCGTGTAGCCATGACCTGAGAATGGTCCTTTCTTTGCAGGTGAGAATGGGAATAGCTTACGCACCGCACCGAGCGCGTCTGATGCTGCGCTTGTTACTGCATTTACAGCATTTCTGATGCCTTTGGCGAAGCCATCTAAGAGCGCTTTACCAGAATTAACAAGCCAATCGCCCGCATTAGAAAAGAAACTTTTAATCTTATCTGGAACGCTCTTCACAAAATCAACTGCTGCATTTAGGCCATCTGTAACCCCACGGAGAAATCCGTCGGCGGCCTCTGATGCTTTTGCCGCCATGTCGACTGCCCAAAGAGCAATGTTTACCAAAAGCGTTGCAAGGGCAGTTTGAACTTGTTCTGGAATCGTCGATACAAATAAGACGAACTGAGCAAATGCGCTTGGTAGGTCGACAGTAAAGAAGTTGACAACGTTCTGAACAAATTCAGAGCCAATCTGAACCGCCAGCTGAGCAAGTTGAGCGCCTAGTCCAAACAGAAATACAACTGCAAAAGTAAGCGCGTAAAGAACCATTGATGGTAGCTCTTGGATGAATTGTCCTACCGCTGCGGGAATCCCTTGAACAAATTGGACGAATTGAGTGAAAGCTGTTGGCAATGTTGTTGTAAAGAAACCAACTATGGAATCTACTGCACCACTAATAGCCGAGCAAATAGAGTCCCAAATACCAATTACAGCATTTCTAAAATCTTCATTAGTATTCCAGAGCCATGTAAAAACAGCCCCGAGAGCAACTACTGCAACTGCAATCCAGCCAATAACAGGGATAGATCCTACGAGGGCTAGAAGGCTTGTTCCAACGCCACTAATGGCCGTTGAAATCGTTCCGAAGACACTCGCAAGTGCCCCACCCTCACCAACAAGCTCACCAAAAACAGAAAGAGTTGATAGGACGCCTTCTCCACCCTTGATAGCATCAAAGGCCAAAGAAGCGGCACTTTTTAGAAGTCCAAAGTCATCTGCTATTGAACGTACGGCTTTGATTGTTTCGTAAGCAATCAGGGCGGTTGCTACGGCAACAATGACGGGTGCAACAACCGCGAGGTTATCTCTCAAACCTTGGACTGCATCACGTGCGAGCTCTATAGCAGACTTAACGCCATCGACAGCAGATTTAAGCAAATCTGCCGCGCTGCGGGATGTATCCTCTGAGCTATCTAAACCAGTAAACGTTGTTATGAGGTCGCCAATAAGCCCGATAGTACTGTCGAATACGCCTTTTAGCGCATTTAAAGCATCGCCAAATGATGTGATTGCTCCGTTATTTTGAAGCTGGTCCATAAAAGAACCAACAGTGGAAATAACGGGGTCAAGATACGTGATAACTGTATCGGCTATACCAGAAAAGCTGCTAGAGAAATCATTGATTGCACCTGCAATATTAGCTTGGCCAATATGATCAATAATCTTAGCAACAGCCTTATTAATACGGTTCTGAACATTGGTCCATGCGGTGCCAATTGACTCCGTTGAGATACGTGCCTGCTCAGCAAATGAAGCATAGCCAGGAAGACCTTCATTATTGAGGCTTACAATTGCATTGTTGAATTGGTCAAATGTAATTGCGCCGCTTTGCATAGCCTTATACAGGTCTGCTTGGTTTGCATTAGCACCGAGTAGAGCTTTAGCAATCTGATTTAGCTGGCCTGGCATCGCTTGCGCAAGAATCTTCCATGACTGCATGTCGACTCTGCCTGTCGAGAGCATTTGGGAATACTGCTCAAAAGCAGAATTCATTATCTCTTGGCTCTTACCGCCAGCCAAAAGTGCGTTATTAAATGCCAGGGCAACATCTGTTGCTGTGGCAAGTGAACCAGACGCAGGTGCAATCTTCTGCACTGAGCCAACAATGGCGTCAAGCGATGTTGGAAGACCGTCAATACCAGACGAAAGCCGTTCAATAGTCGCACGCGCGTCGTCTGCAGAATAGCCAACAGACTGCATAATCTTAGGGAAGTTTGCAATCGTGTCGACGCGGTTGACCGCAGAGGCAATTGAACCAGAAATCGCATCTAACGCACGAGATGTAACGCTTGATACAATTCCCATAATGGCGCCGGTTGCGCCGCCAAAGCCGCTTGCGTAGTTTTGAGCGGCCTGTCGTCCAGCGTTTGTGTGGACAGACACCGCCGATTTATATCCACTTCCCAGTGCTCGCTTTACATTAGCACCAAGATTGTCAAATTTAGGAGTAAGAAGGACGGAACCTCTTACTACTGTTCCAGCCACTATTCACCTCCTAGCGTTCTCTAAAAAGAAGCTCCTCAACGCGGTCCTGTGAAACGTTAAGAAGCTTCTTCTTACTTTGTTCTTGTTTCAGTTCTGGACGCTTAACGGCGTCAGGCTTTCTGCCTTTACCTCCTGCTTGTTCATATCGAAGATACGAAAGGTTATCAACCACCAGTGCAAGCAAATAGTCGCTATTGGACCAGTCATTTCTGGGGTCAACATTGCACACTGTTCTTGAGCCATGAGGGAGGTTTATCATCAAATAAAACAGACGCTCAAACTCACAAGAGTCGATGAGCGTCTGTAGCTTTACTTGGTAATACTGCTGAAAGTCTGCTTCCAGCTTGCCCCTTTTTGTGTCATCACACAGAATTGGAGCAAGCGGAATTAGTTTTTTGCGTCAAGTTTTTCCAGAAGAGCGGACTCAATGCGCATGATCTCTTCAGCGTCGTCATATCCGAGCTTGGCGGTTACGATTTCCACAACATGATTGTCACAATCGCCGCCAAAAAGATAGTCGTAGAGAGCAAGTACAGGAGAAAGTGCTTCTGGGCTATTTTGCTCTGCATCACTAACACGAGCCATGCGACGCATAAACTCACGAGACTTAGTACGACGCATATCAACGACATACTCTTCACCCTCGAATTCAATTACGCGCTCATATGGAGCGTACTTACGCTTATCCTGTACAAAGTCAAGATAATCGTGCTCCAACTTTGCACGTGAATTTTCTTTCTCCGCTGCGAGCTCTCGAAGCTGCTCCGCTGACATGTTGGAAATATCCATATTGAGTCCTCTCAAAACTTAATTAATGTACAACGCCAGGAGTCGCGCTCGCTTTTGTGGTGTCGTAGAAGACATCACGGTAAGTATCACCGTCAAAGACCTCGGCTGGCATACACTTAATGGTCGGGGTATAGCCAAGGAAGTCAGAGCTGTTCTGCTTTACGGTATCGCGCTCAAAAATGCGTCCAACAGGGATAATAGAGCGCTTAACCGTTGTCTCATTAATGACAGCGTCAAAAATGTAGACGCGAGGTGCGGTAAAGCGTGGGTTGTGGCGAACAGTAATAGAACCGTCTGTCTCAACCTTGACGTTGTCGTCTCCATAAATGACCTTCAAAATAGTCTCAGCAGACTCAAGGAATGTCACCTTTGCAGACTCTGAGTACTTAGAGATTGAGGAACTAATGGCATTTCCTCCCCAGTCGTTCTTATCCTCTGCAGAGAGATCAACAGAAAACTCAACGCCATCCTCAGAGATATATCCAAGTGACTTAATCTTGCCAGGGTTCGCAGTCATCAGATCCTTGATGGTCTTCTTAACATCAAGAAGCGTCTTAATGTCAACGCTTGGGTCAACGACTGCGGCATATCCGCCAGGACGGCCCTTTGCTGCTCCAACGGAATTTGCATTGTAAATAGCATCAGCCATGATTACTCCTTACAGACGTGTAGTGATATACACATCTAATTGATATCGATATTTCTTTGAATCCGGGTCTGGGAAGTCGTAGATGCTTTGAACTTCAACTTTGATGACCTTATCAAGCTCTTGCCAGCACTCAAGCAAAAGAAGCCTTATTGCCAAAGCAAGCTTATATGCAGAGGCATCCGTTGTACTCCAAGATTGCACTGCAAGATTAGCTATATCCCAGCCAATCGTAGAGCTTCCTCCGGTTCGCGTAACGGTAATAAACTCTTTTGGTTCACGGGCGGGAACTCGTGTTGAAGCAGGGACGTTAAGCTTTTCACTCATATACTTAGTAAGGTCTGAAAGAATGTCATAGCTCATCCTCTACACCCCTTCTTAAGAATATTGAGCTTTGCGTTAGCACGTCCAGCCCATATGCCGTTCTCTGCTCCAGAGCAGTACACAAGACCAGCTGCGGTGTACTCGCGATTAACCAATTTGGCGTCAAATCGAGCACCACGTTTGAGGTATTTTTCTGGCAATAAAGAATTGCATTTTGCTGCACAAATCTGAGCCGCCTCGCGGCACATATCAGCTACAGGAGCGCTGTGAAGCACCTCACGAATACCAGCCAAATCAGGTTTAAGCCCTGTGACTACAAAATCATTACCCATCGACAACCACCGCCTCAACTTCCCTATTCCAGTCAAGCGGCGTTAGGTTGTTAAGGTAGGGCTGTGGGTCACCAACGACCGCAAACCTCATGTCATCAAACTCAATAAAAGTTCCCCTTAGACTTCGCTTATAAGTCTTTGGAAAGTGAAACACCATGTCTATGCGGTCGCCGTTTGGGCGCGTCGCAGACAAATCAGATGTCGCAACTGGAGCTGGTAAGACATTGTCAACAAGCTCATAAGACTCTACTCCAGAGGTCTCATTGCCATGATCGTCTAGGACAGTAGTTACTCTAACCACTTCTACCCGAACGCCCCTAATTGCTGCCATCATTCACCTCGTGGTCTTGCTTAAACATTGGCTGAATTGAGCCAATTCTGATACCACTCAAGCCGAGTCGAGTGCGCTCAGAGCGCGTTACATACAAATCAGCTGTTGGATTTGCAAAAGTCAATGTCGACTCATAAGGGCCGGCATGCTGACTGTACTGAGAAGCACCCTCAAAACCAGCAGGAACATTCACAGCACGAGCAACAATCGCACAAGTAACGGCGCAAGCATTTTCATCAAATCGAAGATTCAAGCCTTCTCTGTAAGCCGTTTGATGATATGCAATGAAATTAGAGCGCAAGAGGGCTGAGGCATCTTGCAAAAGTACCTCAACCCTCTCTGGAGCACCAGACCCATAACGTTTCTCATAGTCGGCCTTTGTGGCAAAGCTTCTTGTCTCTGCCATATAAGCCTCCTATTAAGCGGCAGTACCATTTGCAAGGCGGACAAACTGTGCCTTATCACGAGCAACAAAGCCGAACATAAAGGTGCACTTAAGAGCAAACATATCACGCTGGTAGAGGTTCATAGTAGTTCCGCCAGCGTTAATAGTTGCCTGATCAGCCATAGAAATGGCGATGTCCTTAACAAGACCAAATCGAGCGCCAGTCCAATCGCCACCAACGCCAACAAGCTCTGGTGTCTTAGAGGCAACCTTTGCCTGATAAGCTGCACGAGAGAAGAGAGATGGAATAGCAAGAACAGAAGAACCGCCGTCCTTACCCTCAACTGCTGGGTTGGTGATAAAGAGCGGACGCTGCTGGCTGTCCTTAGCCTTAAGAAGCAGGGTGCGAGCCTTTGGAGAGAGGACCCAACCGTTAAGGTCACCGTTAGCGTTGGAGACCTTCTCAAGTGCGTCAACAAAGCCGTCATAAGGCTTAACAGAAAGGTCTACAGACTCAGCATCTGCAAGGGTGTCAAAACCAGTGCCAGGAGCAGTGCCATACATAATGGTAGCGTCAACCTTGCGACCAATGGCGCCTGGAAGACGATTCTGAAGCTCTGCAAAGATAGCCTCATAGTTATCCTTGAACTCATTGGAGAAGAGCTCAATAACGGTGAGCTTATAAGGCTTCATTTCCTTAACACCAAGAGAGGTGTTAGACACCTTTGCCTCTTCACCTTCAGCGGTAAAAGAAGCCTCTGGGTCACCCGTTACAACTGGGATGGTCATGCCGCGGCCAGGAAGCTCGATTGGAGTTGCGAGCTGCATAATTGCAGACTGGTCCTGGACGTTTGCAAAGATCTCATCGGAGAGGTCTTTTGGAAGTGTTGCAGAAGTTGTCAAAATACCGGTTGCCATACTTAAATCCTTTCAATTAGTTGAATGTTTCGGCCATAAATTGACCAAATTTTTGTGCTGGAGTCTCTCCAGCCTGTGTAGAAATACCTGATTCTGGAATGATTGGTGCAGAAGGCTTTTTGGCGAACGCCGCTACGGCTTCTGCAAACGTCTTCATGCTCTCTTCATCTGCGCCCTGAATGAGGTCCTCTGGTACCCCTGTGTCTTTAGCGACTTGCTTGCGCATCTGCTGCAATTTAGCGTTCTCATCACGTGTCTGCAGTTCACCTTTAAGGTTGTCAACCTCAGCGAGTGCCTTTTTCAGCTCCTCGGAGCCACTCTTTTCGAGTTCGTCAAGCTTCAGAGCTTTGGCTTTCAAGTCATCATAATCAGAAAACTCAGAACGTACTTTCTCACGCTCTCTTTCCAGCCTGTCTTTCACGATCTTGTCGAGCTGCTCTTGAGTAGTTACAGGTTCCTTCAAATCCATTTCTTTCCTTTCAACAGGTTCCGTCCGCTCGGACGTTTACGAGTAGCATTACCCTTGCTACGAGGTAAGTACCGCTTTTCCGCAGCGGTTGCGTATATGAAAAAAGCCACTTTTCAGTGGCTTAAATCAACGAAAATAGATACACTTGCTAGTTAAAGGACGAGCCAACGGCTGGACTGAGTCGGGTTTGTTGGTGAATAAAATGCACTTACTCTTGTGGGTGCATTTTTTAATATGCTTTATCTGCCGCTATCTCAAATCGCATAGATTTTCCAGTGGCTTAAATCAACGAAATTGGGTATAATAATCACTAGAGATACCCGCCCGATTCTACTTGATGTGGATTTGCGCGGGTATTTTTAGTTGACGTTTCTCAGTCTTTTGCCACTAAGAACAGACACAGTGAACTTTATCGAATGTTCTTTGCAGTAATCGATTCCAGCCTTTATAACGTCGTCATAACTTACCTGGTGATTGTCCGTGATATCAACAATAAGTCTAGTTATGCCTTCCTTACTCATAGAGTTTTCAATGGAATTCTCTATGACATTTTTTGGCGAAGCCGATTCATTAGGAGCTTTTAGTTCATAGCCGTTAGTCATATCACATCTACCGATAGTTATCGTTCTACCGTTAGGCAAATCAACAGAATAATGGTCTTTAATAAAATCCACCGTGAGACCAATATCACTCATTCTTCCAGCAGTAAGGTATTCTCGCTCTAACACCTTTTTCTCAGCAAATTTACTATCCCTAACTACTTCATTTTTCTCCCCGTAATTTTCAATGTAATGGATTTCAGTCGGAGTGCCGTTATAGAGCCACTTAAAATCTCTTGTCTCACATTCGGCAATAATCGCAAAACGATTCTCCCACGTAGGCTCGAGTCCAAGTGTGTTTGCGCATTCAACCCAGCGAGCATACATCTCTTCTGGCTTGTATCCATCAATGGTAGTTTCTTTTGTTCCTGGAACAATGATGCAGTCACAGTGGAGATGGAACTTATGTCCAAGACCTCCCGCCTTTAATTCTGACGTGTAGTCAAAACCACGTGACGACAGCATAAAGCACCAGCCGCAGGTCTCTGTGCCGGATGGAACTCTTGCCCAGCGAATATTCGTGCGAGCAACGTTTCTATACATATTAGTATTGGCTTCACGATGTACATAAAAACGAGTAAGCGTTGCACAAGCGTCAATAAACTTCTGGTTGTTACCATCAACTAAGTCTTTTGCAAGGTAATGAACTTTTTTCTCGACTAAACCCTGTTCAATAGTTTTATGATAACGAAATCTTGCCTTGACACCTTCTGCTTTTACTATCTCATCAAACAACTCCCCCGCAAGCTCTCCCGCTTGAGGAGAAAAGGCGTTGAGGGCTTGTTTAATTGATTTAATGGCCATGTTGCGAAGATCTGCTACCGAAGAGTTAGGATTAGCAGTTCTGAGTGCATCGTAATAGTCAGACATAAATTCAGCCGCATCATTTGCGGCCGAATCAAGCTCTTTTCTATACTGCGAAATTCTATCCTTGCTTACCTGCATCAATTACACCGTCCAGTAAATCTTGATTGTCAACTGGAGTCTTTGCAGCCTTTGCGGCAAAGCGTGCCCTAAGAAGCTCTTGTGCTGACGCTCTCTCCCTGTCACTTTCAAGTCTTTGAACTTGGTCATCAGTAAAGCCCAGTTCCTCAAGAAGAATCTCAGAATTGACAATCCATGGGACAGCCTGGGCAATTTTGAGCATGGAATCAGCCTGGGAAACAATTGACGGCATCGCAGGATTGCGCCATTTAGCCGTGATATTAGGCTCTGTTGTAAGCACCTCGGCAAATGATATGTTTCTCTTAACTGCCAACGCCATAAGAGCAATATCTCGAAGAGCTTCACCGTTGTCAGCGTTGAGGTTTTGAGCATCAACAACCAAAGGCTCTTTTGCGGCGTAGATTGCTTCTGCTGAACTTGGGTTATCAGATACAATTCCGAGCTCTGAGATTGGAACATTCGTCTCAGCAGAAAAACGAGCGGCAAGTGAGCGCATGTAGTCAATATGCGGCTGCATTGAACCCTGTTGCAGCTGGCCGAACGTTGGAGTATCGCCATCAGCGTCTTTTGAGACCGCAAAGATTGAACCAATATAGGCATCCCATTTTGAGAGCTTGTTGAGAGCATCTGGGTCAGCACCAACAAGATACTTTTGAGGTGCTGTCATAAACTCAGCTGCAACTTCAGCGCGTACACTTGAGCGCATTGCATCATCAGTCAGATCCATAACAGCTCGAGTGATGCGTGACTTACCGAATGGACGGTCAAGCGTTGCCTCGTAGACCAAAGGCTCCATGAGGCATCGACCCATTCCATGCGGAATGTATTCAGCAACCCAGCGAGTCGAGTCGAGTGGTCTACGGATGCGGATAATATCGGTATCGGTAAAGACATTAATCCACGTTGGGGCATTTCTGTGATTCGGTCGATTGTCACGATCAACTACAACAATGCCAGCGTGGATACGGTGTAAACGTTCATCCCAAAGAGCTGCGGCGGACACTGCAGAATATGCTGAGATAATAACCGCTGGTTCTCCCGCGTCAACATCTCCAGCAGTAACCGTAAGAAACGCACATGAATTTCTAAGCTGGCCTTTAACAGCCTTACGATAGCGCCGCTTGAGGGCGTTTTCACGAACAATAGCCTGTAATTCCTTGGCAGTATCCTCATCCGTGCAAGTAAAACCATCGAACTGAGAACGGTCAGCAAGAGCGTCTACAGCCTTTGCTGGCCATGAAATAGCCTGTTCCAAGTTTCTTAAGCCGTCAGGCACAGAAATACCGAGCTGCTGAGGCTTTATATGCATGAGATAGTAGCCATCACGCAAACGATTACGTGCAAGGGTCTTTGAGTAAACTGCACAGAGATTTAAAACTGTCTGTCTATCTTCTTTTCTCAGTCCAGCCGCTGTTGCAATTGCAACAGGAATAATTCCAATTGTCACCAGACTACCTGCTTTCTAGCTGGGTTTCTTTTAGTGGTCCTAACTCCATAAAGTGCAAGTGCCGCGGACTCAGCAGCGGTACACGTTGCTTTTGGAGAATCTCCAAATCCAAAGCCACCGTTATTTCCAATTGCACGCCTGGACGAGCCTGTAACAGACTCGTCCAGTGCTGGAGAGGGGACGTGACATATGCTGTGTGCTCCAACTTCATCAACAAATCTTGAAGCTGCCGCTACGGCCTGTTTTGTATCGCAAAGAACAATGCCCCGCTTTGGAAAACGCAGCTCCTGCAAGCGTTCGGCCAGCTGAGTTGCGCCAGAACGGCCATCAATAACAACGCATGCAATGCGGCTCTCACGTTCCTTGATCCATTGAGCGAGGTTTTGACCAGCACCATAAGCGTCAGCGATATCCACGAGCTCAACATAAGCTGTTGGGTTATCTTGCTGAGTTAGAGCTGCTGAAATTGCTACTTTCTTTCCATCGAGTGAATATTTGATTCCAAAAGCAAGAAGACCATCGTCATAAGGCTCTTCTGTTATGCACTCATTCCAGTCATTTGCATTGACGATATACTCAACTGAAGTATCGAGCGTTGACCACCAGCCAAGACGCTCACGAGCAAATCCATCTTTTGTCATCTGATGCCATTCGTTGAGTACTGCTCTTTCTGTGATACGAGAGCCGAGAGCCGGATTAGTCTCATAAGCAAGGTCGAGTGCTTCTTCACCGCTGGTCCCCTCTCTCGGAACCGATTTTGCAGCCCATTCAAGCCACCAAGCCTCACCAGGACTGTTGGAGTGAGCTGTATCGTGCATTCGTTTGAATACCGTTCCTCTGCAGGTTGGGTCTGGCGGTGTTCCGATATATATGACTTGCGGAGAACCATCTTTAGATGCTGAAACAGTTGGCAAAATAGCATTTAGCTGAGCGTCTGTAAGCTCCTGTGCCTCATCAATAATAATGAGTGAGCGTGTGCCTCCGCGTGCCTTTGATGTCGTGCGAGTCGAAAACTTAAGCCTTCCGATTGCGCGTTTGCCACTTTTATAATGTCCACAATCAAAGAGCAAATACTGCTTTCCAGGCTGCCTGTAAGCCTTAAGAAGAAGTTCAGCTAAATCTGGATATGTCTCATCATCTGTAAAAAGGTTCACGATCATATCAAAAAACTCATCAACGGTATCGGCATTGTGAGCTGAATAGACAACGTCCATTCCACAAATCGCTGCACACCAAATACCGTAGAGTCGTGCGGCAAACGATTTGCCATTTTGACGTGGCTTGGCTGCACCAATAGTTTCAGCCGCTGGCATACCTTTGGCGTCTTTAGCCATATAAAGTTCAAGCTCGTATTTTTGCGCATCATCAAGCTTAAACCCGTAATGAGAAAACATATTTATGCAAGCTTTTGCATCAGAATGATGGTATTTTCCAATGCGTTCAAAGGTCGGTTTTTGATTTCCAACACGTTTTTTACGCCTTGGCATCACGAGACCTCTTTGAGATATGTCTTTCTGGCTCGTTTAGCAGGGCTTGGCTTTTTAGCTGCAAGTAACTTCTCTTTTTCCATTACGTCGACTTCGTCAACTACCTGGACGAATGTCTTTACAATGGCTGCAAAATCACGGCCAGACTCACAATCATCTAGCTTCTTTGCCATAGTTATCTGCAATGCTTTATAGATGTCATATCGACTGCCTTCCCTGCAAATAGTGACTAGTTTCTTGGCCATTAAGACCTCCTTTCAGGCTTACTTCACTGTGGAAAATTTGAGGGTTCGCTATATTCTGACTATGCCAAGGGGCTGGTTGGTGACCCCCTATGGAGGGGATACCCCCCCTCTACCACAGCCTTGTTCGCACGATTGGCAAAGAATTGCCTGTAAGCTCCTCCATCATGCGATTACCACGCTTCTGATTGCATATGCGGTGCGCTGCTTTGACGTTCTCAGGGTCACAGGCAGCCGCTCGTCTTTGTTCAAGAGGTAGCCTTGAGACTGGTATGACCTCATCCATCTCAAAGCTCATAGGGTCACCAGCTGGAAGCGAGTAGTCGATTGGCATGCCACAGATATGACACGGTTCTTCTCGTGCAATCATCTGCTTTCGCAACTGATCTCTAGCATATGAGCGTCTACAGTTGTAACTCATACACCACCTGCCTAACAAAAAAGCGTCCTGGCTCATAACCAGAACGCTTATTAGTTCCTTTGTTGCTTAAAATCGCTACTGTACATAATATCACAAAACACCGCGCAAGAGTGCGCAAGAGTACGCAGAACTTAATTTCTCGAGTTCTCCATATCCTTACGAATTAACTCTTTGATATAGCTCGAGCGGTTCTTCTTTGATTCTAGAAACTCTAACAAGTCTTTATCGCTTGGGTAAAGGTTGAACATAATCGCCTTAACGTTGTTTTTGCGATACTTAGCACTTGCCCGCTTTTGAGCTTCACTAGTAGCCATTATCGACTTTCCTTCTTACCAATGATCTTGTAGAGAATGTGCGTTACTGCAACAGTAACTAATATGAGTAATACGTTTTCCATTTTGTGCTCCTTTGTGCTAATCTTAGAGCCTAGGAGATACCAGCTGCAACTGATATCCCCTTTGGCTTTAAGTCCTTACTCTTCGTCGGGGTGGGACTTTTTTAGTTTCTCTGCAATCTTTTCAACTGTGACTGTAGCTACTGCTGTGAAGATTGCGAGAAATAATTGCCATATCTTTTCTTCCATCTCTCACTTCCTTTCTTGTTGTATATAGTATATAACTAGTATCTATATATTACAAGTAAAAAGGCAAAAAAAGATTATTTATTTTTCAAGAATTTTTCGATGTAATTCTCCTCATCAATTGTCTCAAAGACTTCACGTTCTAACTGTTGTAGCGTTCGCACAGGAGTAAGAAGTCTTTCAGACACATCACTCCAAGTCAGGCATTGAAGATAGCGCCATTGAAGCAAGTCCGCATAAATAGAGCTGCTCATTAATTGACATATGCCGCCGTCTCCGAGTTGGCTCACACCGTACAGAAGCGTGTAAGCGTCATTGATATAGTCATAATTGTCATTCATTCTTTTAGACAGTAGAGCTTCTAGATCTATGCGTTTATCTACTTTTGCCATAGTGTCTTGATTTGAGCCCTTGCTCCCACCAGCTGAATAAGATTGAGCTTTTGCTCCCTCAGTCTCTTGAAGACTCATGATCTGTTGCAATGCTCTTGTATTCTCTCTTGATGCTTCTGCTACACCATGAAAGAACTCTGATGCAGTCAAACCACTGTAATTCATAATTCTCCAAACGTAGATACGTTTAGTTAGAGTAGTTATTTAAATTATATGATTTAGCTGGCTTGATAGAGAGTTTTCAACATTATGTATACAAGTTTTCTACAACTTATAAACATTATTGTATTGTTGAGCGGAATAACCTCTAATTTTTTATAGGAGGGTGCGCAACCGGTACGCTTGCGAGCCTTTCTCCGCCGCTTTGCGAAATTGCTTTGCGTGCAATTCGCAAGCTGCTTTCTGCTATACCGTTACGCTTTTAGATAGAAAAGCGAAGCAAGTATAGCACATCGAAAATCTCATAATGAGCGTATCGAGCGTAACGAACTTTAATGAGCGCTACCAACAAAATCTACATAATTTTTAGCCTAGTTTTCTTAATTTAGGGGTCTCAGAAGACTCCAAGACCCCTTTGCATAGGCTCTACTCAACTAATAAATAATTTAATTATTCTTTAGAACGGAAGGTCCGAATCGTAAAGCTCTTCTTCTGGTGCCTGTGGTGCAGTAAACGAGGGTTGGCCCTGCGCTGTGGCAGATGTTGTTTGAGTCTTAGATAGAAACTCAATCTCCTCTACAACAACCTCTAGTTTGCTGCGACGCTGGCCGTCCTTAGTTTCCCACGAGCTGTAGTGTAGTTTTCCATCAATAGAAACCTTTGCGCCCTTGGAAATATAGCGTGAAAGAGCTTCAGCACGCTGACCGAAAACAATGCAGTCAATGAAGTTGGGAACATCTTGCCATTTGCCTGTTTGCGGATTCTTGCGGCGGTCGTTGACAGCTACACCAAATGAAAGGATATTTGTTCCTCCTGCTGTAGAGCGGAGTTCCGGATCTCTTGTGAGGTTTCCGGAGATATTAACGTGATTAATTGACATATTGCACTCCTAAAAATACTTATCGATTATCTTCTCGACATCCATCACACGAGGTGAATACGAGTAATTGGACATTTCCCAAACAAGAAACTTATGAGGGAAGCCTCTAATATCGTCACCGTATAGAACTGAAACCCAGTTACCACGAGACTTGAAATAAATGTGCTCAACACAAGCGTTGCTGCGGTCAGTCCACGTCTTTCCATAAAGCTCTAGGGCGTCACACAACTCTTGGCAGTACTTACTTCGCTCCATATATGCCCAACACCTCCAAAATCTCTTCAGGTGTTTTAGAAGCTCCAGGACCAAACGCATAATCGTCTATCGAATGAATAATAGAAACCTCAAGCTTTAGTGGAAATCCTGACGAGATGCCACATTCAATGCCACCTGGCGTTACGTAGTAAGAGCACATACAACAAAGTACTGACCCATCATCTAATGGAATCCAAGTTCGCTCAGTAGTAAATCCAGAATGGTCTTCCCAAGGAATATTTTGAGCGTCAAGCAATCTGCGTAGATCCTTTGTGACTTTAGAAATAGCCATGCTATTGTCTGCCTTTCTCTAATTGTCTGATAATTACTTCTTATCTAGCACCCACTAAGGGATAAAAAGAAACTCCAAGTTGAATGAACGTTTTTTGTAGAATTCAACTTGCTTAAAAATTGCTAATTGCAACAAATTGCAACAAGCGTTTAAGGCATGGAGCGATTAGAACTCTCTTTGTTCAATGGTTCTTAGAGCGTCTCCAAACGCTTCTGCCGCTCCCCTGTCACGTCCAGGAAGCAAATGAGAATAGATTCTCAATGTAGTTGCTGGGTCAGCATGTCCAAGACGCTCTGAAAGAGTCTTTAAGTCAACGCCGCTTGCCAGACACCAAGACGCGTGAGTATGTCTGAGTGAGTGGAAGGTGATGCCTTGAGGTAGCTGGAGAGTGCGTCTCATACGCGTAAAGGACCTCGAGACGCTCGTAGGGCGCATGTATGAGCCATCAAGACTAATTAGAGGTGTAGAAGACTCTACAAAGGCAATATGAGCTTTCTGGAGCTTCATGTAATCGCTAATGAAGCTAATGTCTGAATCAGTAATGGCTATGTTTCTTGATCTCTTGCCTTTAGTGGACTCTCGCCTATACGGCTTTCTGTAAGATTCCTCAATAACAGTACCGGATACGTGGATATGCTTGTATAGCATGTTTATGTCACTGTACCTAATGGCGCAGACCTCACCGCAACGCATTCCAGTTACCAACGAAAGCCATGCAGCAAATGCACAAACAACACGGGAATTAAATTCATTCTCTTGAATGGCTGTGGTAATTCTGGAATTAATGAGAGTGCTAATCCCTACAAAACCCCATTCTTCAATGGAGACGGCTTCATGTACTTCCCTAGACGGCTTGGCCACGTTAATAAGCGGGTTATAGTCGCATATTCCAGCAGAAACAAAGTAATTGTAAGCACCTCTCAAGAACTGATGTAGGTTAATTACACTGTTTCGCGACAAACCCTTCTTCAACAGATCCTGCTCAAAAGAGGTAAGTAAAGAGGACGTAACACTCCTTACATCCTCTTTACCAAGTCGTCCATTGATGTGGTTTCTAATGAAGCCTTCATGCTGCCTTGTAGTGTTAGGGCTCGCGCCATTCCTGCGCTTAATTGACACATATTCAAGAAGCAAGTCAGTAAGCTGAGTACTTTTAACTTTGCCGTCAGACGTAATATGTGAAGCCCACATATTGGCTAATTCTTCAGCTTCTTTCTGCGTCTTTGCTGCAGGGAAGCTCGCGTAAGGCTGGATGATTTTGCCGTTCAGATTCCTTCCCAAATAAAGTCGACAACACCAGATTCCATTTGAATTTAGGCGAACTTTTATCGAGCGATTCATTATTTGTCGCCTTGTGATTCTTCGTCTTTTTTGAGACGTTCGATGTCTTTGTCAAGCAAGTCTAGCAATGTTGTTAAGCACTTCTCTGACAAACTAAGTCTGTAAAGAAAGGCAGTTAAATCATCGCATATGAGAGCGCGGCTCATGAAGTTCTGATGGCTACGTACTTCATTAACCATGTCACGAATAAAAACCACGTCAGTAATACGTTGTTGTTTTTTCATTAGTATCGCTCCATGTAGTCGCCCTTAAAGCGTTTCCATTCAATGATTGCGATAACCGCGTCAGCCTTCCTTGAGCAGTAATATCCAAGACAGACGCCTTCATTCTTTGCAACTTCCCTAAGCTGCTTCATCGTCATCTTTTCGAGACGCTCTCTGTCTTCTGCTTCTTTAGGGTTCATTAATCTCTCCTTAGTGGCATGCTCATTACCATCGCGACAATAATTGCGATAACTCCAATACCAGCAACAACTGCAACGTTTTGGGTATCGCCAGTTGCAGGTAGTGCAGCCTTCTTCTTTGCCTTCTTCGCTGGCTTTGCTGTCTCAGGCTTAGGCTGTGGTTCTGGGTCTACGTCCTGTGGAGTAGGCTGTGGCTGTGGTCCTGGATTAGGCTCTGGAGTAGGTGGAATCTCCGGCTCAGTTGGCTGTGGTCGATTGTCACCATTGCCGTTGCCGCCGCTGTCCTGGCTTACGTACTGATAGCGTGAGCCCTGCGTTGTCTCGCGGCTCTTTAGCTGGATAGAGTTCGAGGTTGTCTCTGTGCCTTCTGTCTCGTAGTACATGAAGTACTGGTTGCCTTGGAAGTCAACGCTGGACAAGTCCAAAGTGAACCCGCTGCCGTTAATTACTGGCTCGGGAACGCTCAGACGAACCCAACTTGCGGGGTCAATGTTGCTGTATGCGTCCATGCGAACGCGGTAGAGTCTAAATGAGCCAGGAATAATGCGCGTGCCCTCTTGCGCGGTGTCCTCAAGAACAACGTTAGTGAGGCTGTCCGCTGCGTGGTTTAGACGTACCGACCACTCAACTGTTCCGTGGTCGGTTTTGATGCCCCACTTCGCAATAACCTCATGCTGGATAGCTCCGTAATGCTGCGTTTCAAAGCTAGTCTCGACTACCTGTCCCGTTGCTTCATCAATGAGCCTTAGCGTGGTTGTTCCTGCCGCTGCGTCACCCTTAACGTGTGCTGCCAGCCACAATGTACCTTGCACATTGTCTTTACCTTCCACCCATGACGTGTAAGTGATCGTGACGCGTCCCGGTGTTACTTGAGCGGTTGCCATGACGTTTCCATCCGGGGCGTAGATGTCAAAACTTGCTGCGTTTGTTGCGGGGAAGTCTAGGATGTCGGGAATACCCAGCGAGAATGTATCGCCCTCGTGGACTTCGCCCGTTGCACTCCAAGAAGCCGTCAAATAGATATCTTGGTTAGTGAACGCAGAAGTTAAGTCCTGCTTGTTTTTGTCCGTGACTTTGAAGCTGGTGATTGTGGTTGGCACGGTCTGGGCTTGTGCAAATGCTGGAACAAATACCAACACCGCAAAGACGCAGATAGCCAGCCATTGAAGAAGTTTCTTCATGGTTGAACCTTTCTATTCGGTTGTGAAAAATGGGGAATTAAAAATAAATAAAAATTTAATCGCTAAAAGCAAAAGCAATACCAGCGAGAATGCAGAAAACTAGAACAACAATATCTGCGGCACCCATATGGAACTCCTTCCTATTTGTAAGGTTACTTATAAGAGTTTTTCAAGGGTCTCTTTAAGCGAGTTATAAAGGCCATTAATAATCTTGTTTTCACTGAGATTAACAACATGTATTCCACAGGCAAGTGCAACATCACTCTCAAGTCTTGCTCCACGAGAGACATTCCAGCCGGGCAACATCACTATCGTGTCGTAATTAGTAATTTCTGAAAGGCATCGATGCATTGCCTGTTCCCAGCTAGAACTTGCAGAAATTTGCGCTGCGGGGTTATAGATCTGCTCAGCATCGCCAAGCGCAGCAAGCTCTTCAGCAAACATAAACAAACCTTTATAGTTCTTTGTGTTAGTAATCGGTCCTGATAAGTACACTCGCTTGCCCTTAATATCAGGGCCGAGGCATTTACCATTGCTCAAATATGCCAGTAAGGCATAACGCTCGATGAGGTCCACAGCTTTCTCAACAGAATCCATTACTACTCCTTAATTCTTAGCTTGTATCTATTTCTGTTTGCTCACTCTCACTCCCCTCTCTTTGCAGCTCTTGCGCGTTTTATATACCAGTAGTCACGCAAAAGTGAGTAGGTATACATCGGTCCTCCATAGGCAAAATGGGTTCCCAAGAGCCACTCAGGACCTTCTGGGTCATTGGCATCAAAGCCACCTCCCCAACCATGTCTAGCTTCAATGTGCCAGAGAAACCACGCAAGAATTCTTTGAGGTATGGTTAAATACGGAATCATACTTTGTCTCCTTTTCTTGGTTATTCATCGCTGCATTTCGCCGCTTTCATTGCCGTTCTTTCTCGTCCGCATGCTGCCACTCACACCATACGTCATAGTGCTTTTCAACCATAAAATCCCAAAATGTCTGCTGATCTATGCCGTAGTCGGGGTCATAATCGCCCCACACCTCGTCATTAAACATTTCGTCTACGTAAGGCTTGCACCTGCTGCACTCGCGCCATTCGTAGATATAATCAACTTTGAGCGTGGAGGCCATATATTTCTCTCCTATATGTATCTCCTTGTCGCACCACGAGCAATGATGTGACTTGCGTGCTTTCACCTCATGTTGTGGATTAATCTCAATCATGGTCATCTCTCATTTCTCCCCATGAACAAAAACCATCTAATTCGACCGGCATGGTAAAACAGTCAAGACTATGAAGCCGGTTACATTGCTGTAGATCGTGCTTATGGTCTCCGCCAAAATGAGAACTTAAATCAACTATCTCCAGGTACTTACAATTCATACATCTCACGATTTGTTGGCCTGTGAGCCAACACCCGCCGTTGCTGTTTGCAAGCGCGATGTATTCACCCTCTGTCATCTCGCACCACCCTTGCGCCGCAATGAGGACAATACAAGTCATCGTCATACAGGTCGGCTCTGCACTCGGAACAGACGATGTTGTTGCCAGCTTCAACCGGCTTGCATGTATGGTCGATAAGGTCGGCTAAGCGGTTAAACATATCACTGTAAGAATTGTTATCACGTATGCCAGCAGATTCCAAAATCTCCCAAAGTGCTATACATGCTGTACCCGTAAGACTTATCGGAGGTTCTTTGTCTAACCTCTCGCCGACTTTTCGCCACTTCTCTGCTACTTCTTGACGATTAGTCATCGCTATCACCTAGGCTATTGAACACTTCGGCTAGCTTTTTCATTGCCTCAACGCATTTATTCATTGACGCTTCGACATATTGAGCGATTGCTTTGACGGCTTTATTGAACTCTTCAATATTTTCTTCAATAGTTGTAGTTTTGTGAGCGAGTTCGTCTGGGCGAAACGTGGAATAGTCATTGTCGGTACGAGCATAAATACAAGCACCATCGAGCGGGAATCTGAATTCTCTAACTTCCCATTCCATTCCAGTATTGTCATACACAACATCGCGAATACGGATAACCTCGCCGTCTTTATCTACTGGCAACTCAACCATGTTTGATGTGTCGCAAAGGTCGATAATGCGGTCTAAAAGCTCATCGTCATTTCTCCAGCTCTGAATGCCTAGAAGAACGTATGAAAATTGGTCCCAGTTAAGCTCTTCTTCTTTCTTGCATGCTTTAGCTCTCTCTGCAATCTCATGACGATCCTGTCTAGTCAGCATTGCAAACCTCTTTCTCTTTGTCTTTGAGCCATACGGCTAAAGCTCCAACAAGTCCATATGCGATTAGGGCATATCTGAAAGCCATCAGATATGCCGCGTTATGCGGCTCAAAAATGCCCAGGCAGTCAGCTGTAAAGTAGACCAGCAAGGGCAGCAAAGCCACAAGAAATATTCTTTTTTTCATGGGTTATTCCTTAGAATGTAAGCCATAAAGGCTCAAGAGAATCCGTTTGTTAATGAGCCATCGTTTACCGGCTTTCTTGGCATACACCTCCCCTCTTGCGCACATCTTGCGCATCGTGGAGACCGGGATGCCTAGTAGTTGAGAAGCCTGTTCAACGGTTATAAGCTCAGTGTTTCGCAAGCTCTCCATAAGAGCTAATCAATGAGCGGAGTTGTACAGTAAGCGGTCACGCACCAATCAAAGCCTTTCTGCGTCATCCTGGCATAAGGCTCATTTGATTTACCGTCTCGGCGGGTGCTCATGATCTGCACAAATCTGCCTGTCTCAATTCCTCGCTTAGTTGGGGCGTTGCTCCCCTGGCAAATCATGCCATCAGCGCGGAGAAGCGCGAAAAGACGTTTGCGATTCATGAGAGGGTCGTATTGTGCAAGGTATCGCGCGGCGTCTGTAATTGTCATCGTGCCTTTAACATTGATGACCGTGTCATACACGCCAGCTTTTGGCGCGAGCTCATCAATTCTGACACCCTGCTCGATGATGGTCGTATCCTTCTCGTAGAGCTGACGCTGTTGTTCTTTAAGCTGCATATCCTTGCGCTGAATAGCTTCATTTGCGACTAGGACCGCACGAGCGAGAAGGTCTTCGTTGCTCTCAGAGCCGTCTGTAGCAATGTAGCCACCGGAACGTCTAATCGACGGTAAGACTTCATGAGTGACCCAACGCTTAAACTCTCGAGCTTCTGGCTTACGAGAAGAAAGTACAAGGCTGTAGAAACCAGCCTCATTGACAATGGAAACGCTTTGCCTTCCTCCAGGGGTGTCATTTAAAATGACACCCTTTTCATCGTCGTCAAGACGACTTAGAGCTTGTCTACTATTTCCAACTCCAAGAATCTCACAGACATCTTTAGCTACGAACCAAGGTTCTCCATCAGATCCTTTAAGAGCTCTTAGCTCTCCAAACTGTTGAGAGCTAAAAACTTGTATACTTGTATTGTCCATTTAATCAGCCTTTCTACTGTTTTTGGACACGCTCTCCCACGTTGCCCCGTGAGGAGGGCACTTTTATCTTGAATGAATTAATAAAGCGGACGATTACCGTTTGCGGATTTTTTCTTTTCACTGCAGCTCAATCTATCTAGACTTTTGCATGCGCATACCAGAAAGGTATGTTTATGAGCAATGAGTTTAATATCGAGCTAAATGAAGAAGCGATATTAGAGCTTCTTAAGAACGGAGCACATATCGAATGCCCAGCCTGTGGAGAAGAGATAGTTACCGAAAACGGTGAAGGCACTTGCTCTAATTGTGGTCAGCACGTTATTCTTGATTTGTCACAGGTACAAGAATAATAGGCACCTCAGAAAGTTCCTTGATTTTATCCATCATAGAAACAGCTTTCTTGGTGATTTCACACAGCTCTTTGTAAGTCATTTCCAATTCATTGAGACTTCCAGATTCAAGTTTTACTCTATATCTAATAGTTTTGGTATGCGCATCATTTTCTAGTGACATTTTGTCCACCTTCCAAATGCTTCATTTGTTTCTTGAGCTGTTTCAAAACTACCAAGAAACCACAGGTTCCCACCATCTTCGCTGACGTAATAAGCATCGTTAAAACAACTCTTTATAAGTGATGCTCCCTTAATGTGAGATATTGTGGTGTGTGGTGCCTTGGCTTTTTCTGGTTCGAGCTTATGCTCGACTTTTGGCTCCCAATGGTAGGACCATGCTGAGCCAGTATTTTGAGGTATTGGCATTTATTACTCCAGACATGCAAGCCACTTTGCAGAGACATTTAGTGCATCAGCAAGTAGACGAATAGTTTTTAAGCTAGTTTTTTCGTCGTTTTCCTCTTTACTTGCTTTATAAATTGTCGACTCAGAGAGGTTGGTTCTTGTTGCGAGCTCACGAGCTGACACATTTTCTCTAGCCATTGCAATGCGAATACGAACAGCAATTGAATCCATCTGATCCATGGTTGCCTCCAATCTATAAAACGTAGGGATAAAACAAATACTTGATTAATGCGATTTTCAAAGAACGACTAACTTTTATCTAGAAACTTACGAAATCCGTAAGTTCTTCTTCATAATAATTACGAAATTCGTAAATGTAAAGAAAATTTTTACGATATTTGTATATTTTGTGTAGAAAGTGGTAAAATGCCTGCTAGATGAAAGGAGCACCAATGGAAGAACTTAATCTTCAGTTGAAGCAAATCCGTAAGATGCGCCGTATGTCCCAGGGAGACCTTGCTGAAGCTGTGGGAGTATCATCACGAGTAATTAGTGCTTGGGAACGTCAAGAAACTGAAATAACAATCAAACATGCAAAGAAAATATGTGAGGTTCTGGACTGTACTTTTGAAGAACTAATCGGAGAAAAGCCATCGCCAGAACAGCTTGAAAACTCAAAGCAATTAGACGATTTATTTAACAAACTTAAAGATGTGGATGCCGTAATTACTGAACTGCAGAAAAGAATCTAAGGAATAGATCTATGTACAGAGCTAAGCCAATCGGTAAATACGAGCTTAAACTTGGAGAATATTAAAGAGCTTGGCAGGCGCGAAGAAATAAGACATGTTTAATTCTCAAGGAACGCACGTTCCAATTTAGTGTTAACACCGGACAAAAACTGAGTCCGATATATAAAAGTTTGAAGGAATTGTGAAAGGGTTTGGGAAATGGCTGTTTACCAAGACAAGGCAAGAGACCGCATTAAAAAGGGTTTAAGGCGCATGACTACGATTGTTGAGAAGGGACGCGCTGAAGACTTCAAAGAGGCTGATACACGTAAGATTGTTTCAGACATTCTATGTGAGTATCTTGGCTGGGATAGGTTCGACAATGTAACCGCAGAGCAAATGATTGGCTCACGCTTTGCAGATTATGTTGTTCGCACATCCGATGAAGAGGTATTTGTCGTTGAGGTTAAGCAGATTGGGCTTAAGCTCAAGGAAACACATCTCAATCAAGCACGCCAATATGCTGTTGATGAGGGTATTGATTGGATTATTCTCACAAATGGTGATGACTGGCAGGTCTATCGCACTAAACTCGAAGGCAAAATCCCTGTCACAAAGCTAGTATTCAGAGTCACTATCTCCGACAAAGAAACAGCCCCAGCGCAGAAAACAGAGCTGCTTTACCTGCTCTCTGAAGAAGCACATCGTAAGAATGAGATTGATGACTATTATCAGAGACGCATTGCCCTCTCTGGAGAGAATCTTGCAGACCATATCATCTCAACTGAAGTCATCAATAAGCTGCGAGTTGCTATCAAGAACACCACAGGTCAGAACCTTAAAAATTCAGAAATTGCAGAAGCCCTAATCTCGCGCCTATTCTTGCCCGAAAAGGTAACAGATGACAGCCGTAAGGCAATTGCAAAAATGAAAAAAGACGAGCGTAAGAAGCCTGTTACAAAATCGAAAGCTGCATCTGAAGAAGAATAGAGGCAAAAAAGTTCTTACAGAACTAATATGATCTTCAGAAGCTTATGCGACCTTAAATAAGCTAAATAGTACTTGAAAACCACTAAAGGAATGTTTAGACTGTTGCCAACAGGAGACGCGCTAATGGCATCGAGAAGGAAACTTATAGCTAGGCTTAGAAAAGAAGGATTCTATTCTGTCGGTGGGACAAAACACGAAAAATTTAACCATGAAGACGGAAGACACGCACTCGTACCAAGACATAACGAAATCAACGACTTCACATATAAGCAAATTTTAAAAGACGCAAAGCTAGATGATTAAAGGAACTGAAATGCTATACGTATACGAAGTCGAAATCTTCAAAGACGGTGATTTCTATATTGCTGTTCCATTTGATTTCGATGGAGCAACTGAGGGATTTTCAAAACTGGACTGCTTGGAAATGGCCTCTGACTTGCTAACTACAGAAATTCAAGATCAGCTCATGCGTGGCAAAGAATTAGCAGAGCCAACAGTTGATAATGAACCACAATATGGTGGAAAGATTTATTCTCTTGTGATAGATACAAGCCTTAGCTCTATCCCGAGAATGCTTAAAGCAGAAGCTGCTAGAGAGCTTGGGATATCACAAGGAAGAGTATCTCAACTCATTAAAGCCGGTAAGCTTGAAACGTTCTTATATCAAGGGAAAGAGTATGTAACGAAAGCAAGTGTAGACGCTCGTAAACAATACAACGACTTTGGGTCCCAGGACGGATTATCTGGCGTAGAGCAAAAGCAAGATCTAACTCAATCGGAAAATTATCGTCCGCAGGAGCTGCTGTATTGGTCGCCCCAACCATGTGATGTCATGTTATTTAAGCAGCCAAAAGAACATGTTCAAACTCAAACGTATGATGCAAGGGAGCGTATGTAATGTCACGAAAAGCAGAGGCATTAACGCAAATATTAGTTGATACCAGAATACGCGAGCTTAAGGCAAAAACATCAGCTGACACAAAAGGAATAGTCGACCATTTTACATTCGCTTTAAGCCCAATTTCTTGTGCAACCAAAACAGTAAAAGCGACTAATTTGCACGCGAAATTAATTACTCTTGGAATTGGCATCGACCTTTTCAAAGAAAATGAAGACAGCGCATTTGCCTCAGTGAAAATTGTTGTGGATAGTAAAGCAGCTATTACCATCGATGGCAACGCGGATTTAAAGCTATACAATGAGCTTTTAAAAACGGTTGCTAGTAGTTCATATGAATTTGCCAGAAATAAAATTTCAAGCCTTTTATATAACATGGACATTGAAGATACAGTTCTTCCAGCTGTGGACCAAAGAAAGCTCGTTTCTCTATTCCAAAAAATAGAAAAAGAGAACGAAAAAGAGGAGCAATAAGCTCCTCTTTTTATATCGCTCGCCTAAGTTGTAGTACTTCTGCGCCGTCTTTATGAGCGTCGTTAAGAGCTTCTCCGATGATTTTTCCTGCCTTTTGAATCTGCTCTAAATCTGTATCTGCATAGCGCATTGTCATATTAATATCGCTGTGGCCAAGAATATCTTGCGCACTCTTGATGTCCATGGTCCTCACCGCAATTGTGGCATACGTGTGACGCAGATCGTGAAAGACTGGCCGTCTCCCTTGTGTTCCGAGAAGCCCCCACTCTTCCGAGTGTCTCTTCCACCATGCCGTGATTCGCTCTGGTCTAAGGTATTCACCTGAAAAGTCACCTAAAACGTACATCTCTTCATTAAACGCAATTCCCATCAACATACAGTCTTCAATGTACTTAGTGCGCCACTGCTTAAGAATATCTACGAGTGGAGCTGGGACAGGTACCGTTCTGGTTTTACCGTTTTTTAAGCCTTTGATATAGGTCTTACCACCGTCATATGAGATAGCACGGCAGAGGTGTGCTGTGACGTCCTCTGCTTTGAGCTTTACATCCTTCCACTGAAGCCCGCAGCACTCCTCACGCCTCATGCCAGTAAAATATGCCAGATACGTTGCAATGACCATTGGAGAAAGCTCTAGAGCGGCAAGCATAACTTGGAGCTTCCTACGGGAAGGTTCATCTAGTGGATTTGGCGGTGCAAGTTGGCCCCTTGGAGCCTTGATTGACGCACAAGGGTCATATTGCAGATCTCTAATCGCCACAGCATGGCGTGTACATTGTCTTAAGCCGTTAAACGCCTTCTTAATGGTGTTTGCTGAGTAGTTGGAGTCATAAAGCCAGGACACATACATCTCAACGTCTGTAATAGTAAGGTCCTGTAAGCGTTTCTCCCCAAAGAAGAGATCTATGTATCGGATACTATTCTTGTAAGACGTATAGGTGCGGCGTTCTATTTGCTGCGTGGCCACAAGACTCTTAAAGTAATTGAGACAGTATGTGTACGCCGAACAATCAAGCCTTGTTGCTTGACTCTGTTCAACAACTTCAACAAACCCCGCATCCTTAACCCATTTCTCAGCCTCGAGCATGGCGGTCTTTTTTCCTCGACCAGATTTATCCGATGGAGCACTCAAAGAGTGGTGCTTCTCATGAATAAGTCCATCTGCTCCACGATACCTCACCCTTGCTTGCCAAACCTTGCCACGCAATCTGACTGAGATATTCATGCCATTTCTCCTTAACGTGCAACAAGTTGGTTGGAGGCGCTGCCTCCAAACTGCCTCCAAACTGTATGGATTGTTTTACTATACACACCGGACAAAAACTTGTTTTTGCAGGTTGTAACAGCACTTATTGAGCGTAACGAAATATAATGAGCGGTAAAAAACATAACTTCTAAACCGCAGGTCGCGCGTTCGAATCGCGCAGGAGGCACCAGAAACTCCAGGTAGACGGCTTACCGTCTACCTTTTTTGTTAGGCCAATACCGCAAGCGCCTCCATTTTGCCTCCAAACTGTATGGCTACTGCGAAAAATTGCGATTTCGTATCCGATTAACTGACAACGGGCGGTTTGTGCATAAACAATGGCTGATATGCAGGAAAACTAATCAAGAAATTGATATATCAAATTAGAGGTGCTGTTTTGGGTAAAAAATCCGTTTAGTTGGAGTCTATTTTTGGTCTTCAGAGTTTTGGCACTTACGTTTTCCCAGCTCAGAAATTTTGTACTAATTTCTACAATTTTGTCCACGCAAAATTGCTGGTATAAGGCTTGCATAAAACCCAAGCATTTCTGAATATTCCAACTAAACGCATTTTTTACCATTTTGCCGCCGAACGACACGATATCTTTGAAAAATCCCACATAGCAAAAAATATCCGCTCAATTCAACGAAATGGATTGAGCGGGTACCGATTCAACGAAAATGATGCGAGCACGACTGCACGCCAGCTATTACAGCAAGTACTCTGCAATCTGGACGGCGTTAGTTGCAGCGCCCTTTCTAATCTGGTCTCCGCAGCAGAAGAATGTCAGTGCATGAGTATCTTTATCAGCGGAAAGATCCTCGCGAATACGACCAACATAGATAA
>ERZ773197.461-NODE-461-length-32128-cov-15.258442_pt1 | contig 32128 bp, 35 predicted proteins | sample MGYA00580999_ERZ773197 | MGnify/ENA primary metagenome ERZ773197 (study PRJEB29015, sample SAMEA2738166) | human oral metagenome | biome: human oral; feature: human-associated habitat; material: saliva | place: China | collected 2185 ...
TATCGATTATCAGACTTTCGCACTAATTTTTACACAATGGGATGAATTGTGAAGAAGTTGTGAGGAGGCTCTGTTTTATGGCTCAAGACGCTCTTATTCAAGCGTTGCGTACTTTTAAGGATCAGCGAGATTGGACGTACCAGAAGCTCGCTGATGAACTTGGATGTTCTAAGACTCAGCTAACTAGTCGATTTTCTGGCAAAACTGATTTTACGCTCAATGAGTATATCCGCGCACTGCATTTGACGCATGCAGCATCTAATCTTCCGTTTATTGGATCTCTTAAAGCCTATGTAGATGACGTATCTGCTCACGAAGCTGAAAGGACGTGAGTTTTTTACGTGGGTCTTAGAGCTGATGGATGCGCAGACTGCATTCTCTAAGGCCAAGCAGTGAGGAGCTGTACACAGACCTGTACTCGCTAAATAAGAGAAACCCTCACCGTTCAGTCTGCGCAAGAGACGGTGAGGGCCTCTCTTACTGTACGAAAAGTTAGAAATTTTTGCAAGAAAAAAGCGCCTTGGTTGCAGCCGGCGCTTTCAAGAGTCCCTATAAGGAGGACCAAATATGCAGGAACAATATAGCACTAAGCAAGAACTATTGTCTAGTCAAAATCACGAGAATTTTTCTGACTCATTCTCGGTTACCTACTATGACTGGATGACAAACCCCAAAGGTCTCAATCTCTCACCCCTTCAAGCATCTCTTCATGTTTACGCTGTTATCTATGCGGTATCTCGCGTTGATACAGGTTTTATGAGTGCTTCTACCTATGCGCTTGCAGAGCGTATCGGTTTTTCTCATAGTTCTATCAAACGTGCTATTAAAAATTTACTTGCGCAAGAGTTGATTGTCTGTGAGGCAATCGTCGGAAACGAACGTACCGGCAGGCGTCTCTATAGAGTCAATCAGACAAAAATCAATGATGCTATTAGTCGCTTAAATAGTTCAAACTTTTATGAAAATACCCAAAAGTCAACAAAAGTTGGTTTTCAACAATCCCCAGATGAATCGACTAGGTTCACGATGAACCTAGCCCCCTCTACTAGGGCCAATTTGGACCTAGCTAGGTCCACGGTGAACCTAGCTAGGGTCAGCGTGAACCTAGCCTCTGAACAGGCGATTGTTGAAAACTCTCCCACTTCATCTACCAGCAAAAACTCAGAAAAAGAGCAGGTAGATAGTGGTGTAAAAAGTGATCAAATTGCATATAAAGAAAGTATTATTAACAGCAACAGTAAAAGAATAAAAACTATTCCTTTTCCTGTTGATAGGTTAACTTCCTTGAAAGTTAAGGATGCCGACACGCTACGAAAACTCGTTGAGGCATGGCACTACTCACCTCTCCCCGACCAATTTGAAAAAATCGTTAAAGGTTGGACGCAGCTTATGGACTCAGGTTTTTCAGGTGAGCAGATATGGCGTGCTTTTGAGGCAAAGCGTGATCGCTATTTCGCCTGCTCACATGAGAAAAAATCTGAGTTTGGGGCGCTTTGGTACTGGCTCCAAAACGACGGGAAAGCCCGTACTGAGATGTACCAACTCGGCATGCGTCCGCATAGGAAAAAGCCTGTTCAAGGCTATCAAGTTAGGGTTGCTATGGTTCAATGCCAAAAAGGAAATCGGTGCTTTTATGTCGCAGGAGGTGCGTTGAAAGATCCGCATCTTGTTGAACTCTCCGAGAAGGCAAGCCGAAAGGAAATCATCTCTGCAGCTTTAGCTGAGGAAAGGAAGGGCGAGACAAAAAATACGGATTTTTGGAAATCGACAGGACAAAAATGAGAAATTTTGCTAGGATGAGCAAAAGAAGTCCTCTTCCAGTTGCTCAAGGACTCAAACACAGAAACCCAAGGTAAGGTGATTCCATGAACGAAGAAAGACAAGCTGAGCAGCTCGTTATACAGCTGGTCCAAATGACAGTTCCACGCGTTGAGCAAGTCTGCATGCTAACGCTTCGAGCACTTGCTAAACTTGGTATCCATGGAACAAGAACGCTTGCAGCGGGTACACTCAAAGTTACTGATGCCGGACTTTCTCACATTGACGGATGGGGGTCAAAGGGAATTATTTCCCTTGACAAGCTGTACAAACAGGCAGGTAACCAGAGCCTTACCTACTTTGACATCCCAAACGGCATGGAAGCACATAAACGCCTTCGTGAATTTGGAAAACTATTGCAAAAATACAACGTGACCTGCGCAATAGTTAAAAATGAAACAGGTCAGCAACAAGTTGTGTTTGCTTCTCCTCATGAGGGTGCTATTGCAACTGCTATGCAGGAAATTGCAAACAAATACCTCTCCACTGCTGAGCAGCAGGAAGCGATTCAAAGTTTCCCACACTACCAAGAAGGTATGAAAGCTCAAGCCTTTCAGCAGGCAGACGGCACGCTTTGGGAACCTGTTGTTTCTGAACCGGGTACCTTTAAGACCCGCCTTGAGCTAAATGAAGGATGCTATGCCCTGGCTCAAGCGCATGATTCCGGAGCTTATGAAGCTACGGTCTTTAATGCTCAAGGACACGAGTTGTACCGGACAGAAGCTCCAGCAAAGCCAGGATTGAATGAGGATTTAGCAGGCGCGCTTGTGCTTGCCAAAGTGGCCTCTGAAGGTGCATTTAGCCCCACTGCTGAAGCAAAAGCGCGTGCTGGACTTTCTCCACATAAGGCACAAAGCGCCTCGAAGAAAGCCTCTCGAAGCTTTACTCCAACCTCTTCTGAGGTAAAGGCACAAGTCAAGGCTGCAGCAGCTAAAAAGTGTCTTCGTACACCTCAGAGATCGCCAAAACAAACGCATATCCGGACTCCTCGTCCGCGCAGGGGGTAGATCTTATGACTCAGTCTGCGCGAAAACTCGCTCTCAAAGGTCTATCAACCGTTCTGCTCTCTGTTTCTGGTGGATATGTCGGAAATATCTTTATTCAGTACTTGACGGCTCCTACAGGCGCACGTGATGCAGATATTCTTACGGAGATTATCACTACTCACCCACCTATTGGCTTTTCCCTAGAGCCGAAGGACCTGTACTTCGCAGTTGTTTTCTTTGTTTTTACGCTTTTTCTTTTAATCGTGCTTCCTTGGAGACGCCAGAAACATCCTGATGTTCACGGATCTGCCCACTTTGCCACTGCATCAAGCCTCATGAAATACGCTCATGTCAAGGATTTTTCCACATATGAAGGCAAGAGACTTCCGTGGCCAAAGCCTGAGTGGTGTGAGTGCATTGAAGACGATAATTTCTTGGTGGCCGATGGTATAGAGCTTGGCATTACCGATAATCCTCATTTCAAGCTTCGTATTCCTAATCGCCATGCCTATAGCGTTGCTGGCTCTGGTTCCGGCAAAACATATTCGATCATTTGGCCTAACGTTATGCAGCTTAATGGTGACTATGTAGTCCTAGATCCAAAGGCTGAGAACTTTCACGTACTTGCACCGTTTCTTTTGCGTGCTGGCTACAAGATCTCCTATCTTGATCTTCGTGGTGGAGTAACGATGCCATACTCAATGTGCTATAACCCGATGCATTATGTAAGCGGCATGACAGATATTTCACAACTTGCTGAAATGTTTATCGAAAACACAACAAGTCCTGATGCCCGCTCTTCTGAGCCATTCTTCAGGAACATGGAGAAAATCGTCTATACCTGTCTTTTGGGGTATTTCTATTTCTTTTTTGCAAAAAACGGCCATGAGGAAGACTGTACACTTCCGGAGATACTTGACTACTTATCGCTTGTTAAAAAGCAAGATAACGGTATTGCTGCTCTTGACCTCGTATTTTTTGGAACCCTTGTAGAAGATGGCTTTATGGGTTTTCGCGAATGGCTTACTGAGAAGGTCTGCGACGGAAATTCCGAGGCCGCGCGCAAACGTCCTGAGTGGGCAATCATTACCAACTATGAGGGCTTTATCTCTTCAAGTGACTCTCCTGAGACCCGTGCCTCAATCGTGTCTTCGTGCTATGCACGTCTACAAGACCTCGCTAATGCCGACGTTGCTCGTGTGCTTTCAAAAGATGAGCTTGAACTAGACAGGATGGGAGATTCGGGGAGAAAAAGAGCAATTTTCTTGATTGTGCCGGATGCAGGAAATCAAACGTTTTCATTTCTTTCTGCGATGGTATTACATCAGCTGTTCCATACAAACATGACAAAAGCTGACAACTCTTCCGAGCGCCACCTTGCAAAGCCTATCATGTGCTATTTGGACGAGCTTGCCAACGTTGGCAAAATTCCTAATCTTCCTGAGCTTGCCTCCACACTTCGTAGTCGTTGGATCAACTTATGTCTCATCTCGCAGAACTTCGGTCAGTTTGAAAAGCTCTATGGGGACAAGGACGCAAAGACACTATATGAAAACTGTGCCATTACGCTCATGTATGGTGGTATTGGTCCTGAGACCGCAGAGAAGATCTCTAAGGAGATTGGAGACAAGACGGTCTGGAATACTGAGGTTTCCGTCGGACATGGTGCCTCAGGTCACTCCTCAAACGTTTCTGAGCATGCGTACCGTGTTCCTGTGATTTCTGCTTCCGAGCTTACTAACGAGAACTTCCCAGTCACGGACTGTCTCACACATTACCGCGGAACGAGTTGGTATCGCGGCATTAAAAATGATCCTAAGAAACATCGCCGGTGGTTGAAGCTCCAAGAAGCCCTGGCAGAGTTTGATGGCCAAATACAGCAAGGCGGCTATACCTCTCCGGTAGAAGCATGGCACCATCTCTACAACAAATCAACCGGCGACAACCCTCAAGCTCAGCTTGAGGATGAATACAAACAAGAAATGCTGCTCATGCCTATGAGTGCAGAGTACACAGTCGCAAGGAGCGAGTAAGGAGTTATGTATGGAAATTGTTAAACGTATTTTTACCTTTGTTATGGCAATGATGGGGTTTGGTGGGGTAATCTTAACCGCTTTCTCTGGTATCCAGGCACTTAATGACCGGCGTCAATCACACCCTGTTGATGACAAGGCATTCTGGGGAATTGTCTTAGGATTGACTCTTATTGGTCTTGCAGCCTCTAGTTTTGTAACCGATCTTGTAAATCAGATCCCACAGTTCTAAGGACGCTTTGTTATGACACAGACCTCATTGGCAACAAAACTCGCAGAATGGAGGGATAAAGGTGGCCTTGAGCGTTTGGATTGGGCTACAAAGCCGGGTAAATTCGCCAAGGTAACCTCTATCCTTTGTACATTATTGCTTATCATCGCTACAACGCTTGCCATGATACAACCAGCTGAAGCAGCCAATGATATTGACGCTGATTCTTATTCAGGTAAAGTTCATTGGCTCCTTAAAGCACGAGATGTTCACTCAGATGGCACGCAAACTTGTTGGTGGCAATTAGTAGATGCTGATGGAAATCCAGTCGATTCTATTAGTAAGAGTGGTACAAAAATTGATTTCGGCAATGAGGTACCACGCGGCCAAAGTGGAGGTATTTGGGCAACAACATCCGGCGTAGATGCAATGGAATCTACCAACAGAGATGCCTACTACCGTGACAGACCTTCTTCATGGCCAAAGGGAGCCAATCAAGGTCCCTCTATTCCTACACATATTTTTGATCCTGATGCAGCGGAAGTGCCTCAAGACATCTCCAAGCTCGGTGGTTCATATAACGATGATCCACATAACAACTCTAACCAGGGCACTGACTCTGGTATTACTGAACGAGACATTAACGATGGTCTCAACAAAAGTGCCAAGGTCGGTGACAATGATTGGATCCGTGGATATGCTACCGGTGAAACTGATGGAGAAGGTAATGTTGTTGGTGAAGGCTTCGCTGATGGCAACGCCAAAAAGCCTGACTTCAATATCACGGATTTCTGGGGATCGGTTGTCAAGTGCCTTATTCGCTTTATCTATACAACCTTTATCGCACCACTCATCCTTTGGGTTACTAAAATCATCGGCTGGCTTCTTTCTCTAATTAATCCTAAAGCTCTTTTCGTAGCTGACTTCCAATACGGATCGTATGCAAAGTTCTATGATATGGGGCGTATTGTCTCTTCTGCTATTGCCGGACCTTATGCCGCGCTTATTCTAGGGATATCAATCGTCGCCGGAGTTGCACGCATTGCCTCTACACGACGCCATGAGGACCCTTTGCAAAATCTTATGACTTATCTTCTTACTGTAGCTATTGCTTATACGCTCGTGACAAATGCCTATGTGCTTTTCCGTGGTGCTTATGAGCTTGCCAATATGTTGACCGGCTTTGCGACGACAGAACTTGCTCGTTTGGGACATCAGGCAACAGGGATTGGTCTTGGCAACACGATCGTTTCGATGATGACAAAAAGAGTAGCGGAGCTTACCTATGCAAACTTCGGAGCTTCATTTTTATGGATCATCATGATTTTCTGGATGCTTATGACGGCATTGAAGTACGTCATTCATGTGTTTGTGATTGCGTTTTCACGTATGGTAGAACTTTACCTTTATGCTGCGTTTAGTCCGGTACCACTTTCCTTCTTTGCCATGCGCTCAACGCGTCATATGGGTATCAAATACATTCAACGTTTTGGGTCGGTAGCAATTCTTTCGGTAATCATTGTCGTCACACTTGCTATGACGCCAGCGATCACAAACATTGCCTCTACGATCATTTCTCAGACGGTAGAAGGACAAGGCGATCCTGTTACCGCAGTAGCGGCGGCAGCGGCTCCTATCGTGATCTCAATTTCGCTTGCATCAACCATCATCGATAAGTCTGAGGGTGTTTCTAAGGCTCTCTTCGGGCTTGTGTAGGAAGGAGTAACTTATATGGAACGCGATCTCATCAGTGATCCTTCAAAGTTCTCATCTAAAACAGTTGGGGGTTACTTCACTACACGCTCATTTGTCGCATTTCTCTTTGGTGGAGTATGTATCGTCCCTATTGTTGTACTGACTATCAGAGGTGTTATCGAGCCTGAGCTTGCCTCATTTTTAGCGCTTTTAATCTCTCTACCTTTTGGCTTTATGGGAGCCTACAAACTTCACGGAATGTTTCCTGAAAAGCTCCTTCCTATTATGAGTAGAGAGTATAGGTCTCCGCGTGAGATGACATGGCAAAACCCGATTGTTATTGAACCTGTCAAAAAGGCAAAAAAGCTTTCTCGCCAAGAGAAGAAACTAGCTAAAAAGGAACGTATAGAGGCAGCTGGATACGACGCACTTTTAGCTTCACAGTTTGAAAACACAGACCAAGGATAAGGACACATTATGTTTGGAAAAAAGAAAATCAAAAAACCTGAAGTCACCTCTCCCGAGCTTTCCACTCTTGAAAACGAACTTCAGGCTCTCCAGAAAGAGCTTGAGAAAGCTAAAGTTGCAGAAGACTTTTCCCATGCTGCTGATCTTAAAGCTCAGCTTGAAACTAAACAGGCTGAACGAGACACACTACGCACAAAGCTTGAGCAAGAAGTCCGTGAGATTCCAACTTCAGAAGAGTTAAACCAGGCTGCACAAGAAGTAGCAAAAGCTACCCGCAAGCGTGACCGCAAGGGTAAGCGTGCGAATAAAAAGGTGCCTAAAGATACACTCTTCTCCCCGTATGCAACTAGGCGAGCCGTACCCTTTTCTGCGCTGTATCCTGATGGAATCATGAAACTCGATGATGTGGATTCCAATAATCGTTACTCTTCCTTCTATAAGTTTGATGATGTTGGTTGGACGACAATACAGGAGGCAGAGCGGGAAGAGACAGCAGCAATTTGGGGCGAATTTCTCGACAGTTTAAGCTCCACTTCTGCTATGCAGATTTGGATTCACACATATCCAATCACGGACGAACAGCTTTCAAAGAGTTTCATTACAGAAGATGCACAGACAGAAAAACAGGAGCTTGCGAAAGAGCTCCAACGCTACGTTTCTTCTCGCGTATCTTCTGATGAGCGTCCTATGCAATCTACAAGAGGCCTTGTTTTTACCGTTCTTGCTAACTCACACTCTGAAGCTAAGCAGAAGCTTGCTTCCATTCATGCAACAGCAAAAAACTCATTTTCTTTGCTTGATTCTGATTCTGAGCCGGCTACAGGAATTGAAAGAATTCGTCTGATTCGCTCAATGACTCGCCCCAATCAACCGGCTCGATTGGTTGATCCTTACAAAGAACTTAAAGGAACCCCTCTTCTTAGTGTACGTGACCTTTGTTCCCCATCGAAGATTCAGCGTCCTTATGGATCTTCAGATCTCGTAATCTCTGGAAAGTATATACGTACATATCTGGTTATCCGTTACGCTCCGACAGTACGCGATAACTTTATTACAGACATTACAACCTTGCCTTTTGAGACGATCATCTCTCAGCATGTCCATCCCTGGGATACGGCTCGCGCAAACCGTTTTGCCGCAGCACATGTCTCAGATACTTCTACCGAAAAAGATAAATACAAGAAAAGTAGATCCCAGCCTGAGCGCGGTTTCTTTGTTGATGACGATAACCTCCCGCCTGATATTAAAACAAGCGTAGCTGAGGCTGAGGACTTTAAGTACAAAGTATCTAATGACAAACAGCATCTTTTTTCAGTGACTACGACCGTAAGCATCATGGCTGACTCTCAAGAAAAACTTGACCAGGCAGGACAGCGCCTTGAATCTGTCTTTGATGCTCATCTGTTCGAAGAAATTGAACACTGGGATTGCTTGCGTGAACAATCATTCTCTAGTGCTCTTCCCCTAGGTTCTCGTGAGCTTCCAAGCGAATATGACTACGCTATGTTAACGGAGGCCTTGGAAGTCTATGCGCCCTTCTCATCGGTCCGCATGAATGACGAAAACGGTGCACTTCTTGGCTTTGATGCCGATACATCAGCACCTATTCTCTATGATCAGTCTCTTCGTGAAGATACTAACTCTTTTGTGCTTGGCATGCCCGGTAAGGGCAAGAGTTTTCTTACCAAGATCTTGACTATCCAGCGTTACCTTCGTGAGCCGGATGCAGACATCATCATTATTGACCCTGAAGCTGAAAATATGGCTATGGTACGTGAGCTTGGCGGAGAAGTTATTGATCTTTCTGAAGCATCGGAAAACCACATTAACCTTATGGAAATGAATGAGTTTTACGGTGCAGCCTCTCCTGACAAGTCAGGAAACCCGATGCCAGGAAAAGTTGGCTTTATTTTGGCTGCCGTTGAGGCAATGGCATCGAGTTTGACCGCCTCTCAAAAGTCTATTCTCGATACAGCTTGCATGAATATCTATGCAGACTTTCTTGAGAGTAAAGACAAAGATGACCTGCCAACACTTGATAAACTCTATGAGTATCTACTGAATGTCAAAGGATCTCCAGAAGAAGATGCTCATGCTCTTGCGGTAACGCTTCAGCGCTATGTCACTGGATCTTTCTCGGTTTTTAACCATAAAACGAACGTAGACCTTAACAATCGTCTTATTGACTTTGTGGTTACAGATCTCTCAGATGATCTAAAGCCTTTGGCGATTATGGTACTTCTTGACTTTGTATGGTCGAAGGTGACAGAGAACCGTCGTTTGGGACGTCGTACTTATCTGGTTGTTGATGAGACACAACTTTTGCTCGAAGTTCCCATTATGGCCAAGTGGCTAGATCGCTTCTTTACTCGCGGACGTAAATGGAATTTCTACATCACCTGTATTACGCAAAACATCCAGCGTATGATTGACAATGAAAGTACACTCTACATGCTGCAGAACACTCCATTTGTCGTACTTACCGGACAAACAAATGAATCAGCGTCAGTACTCGCTCAGATCTACGGTCTTTCTAAGATTCAGCAGCGCACCCTTTCTCATGCGGGTCCAGGAGAAGGACTCTATCTCTTCCGGAACAAAGTCATCCATTATGACTTTATTTTGGATAAACAAGTTGTTCCTGAGTTGTATCGTATCATTACAACAAAGCCAGAAGACATCCAAGGTACCGCGTCTACAGCAGTAGAGTCTCACAGAACGCGCTCCGAAACGTCTTCAATGGTGAATAGTCCTTATGTAAATGAAGAGGCAGAAGAGGGGTTTAGTGCTCCTGTAGCCGTTGTCTCAGATGACGAAAGCGCTACAGAGACGCTTCCTGAAACAAAGGAAAATGAAAGCAATCTTTCTACCTCTTCGTATGAGAAAAGCTTTTCATCAGAAGACTCGTCTCAAGTAGAAGAGAACACTGCTCTTCCAACAATTCCCTATGACTCTGTTTCTGATTCAGAGATCGTTGCAGAGGCAAATACAGCACTTACAGAGAATACTTCACTTCTTGAATTGCTCAAAGAAGGCATTCTGATCACAGAAGAAGATCTGGCTGATCTTGCGACAAAAAATGAAGAGCGTGCACGCGAAAGAAAGGAAGTTGTACCAAATTGGATTGACACTCCTGCTGATAAGGATGATAAGGACAACTAATGAGCAGAGCTTACTCATCAAAGCGTGAGGAGCTTCTTCGTCCTTCTGTGTCGCCTAAGGCACGTGCAGGCGGCGATTTCGCTTCTCGCCGCCAAGCACGAGCTTCAAGGATCCTTAGTACAAAACCGCACGCTACTCTAAGTGTGACAAGTGAAATTCTTCCCTCGCTTACACGTGGGGCAGACAAAGCTAAGTCCCCTTCCCCTCTTGAGCGCGCCAGTAAGCGCTCACTCAAGAAGCGCGGTAGCGTTGGGTATATGCGTGCACTTCGGGCATCCAAGCACCATGTTGTGAGCGCTGCCGTTACGTCTTCATCGGCTATTACATCTTCGGTACCACTTGATCTCGACGAACGACAGGATGCTGAAAGCACAGCAGATGACTTTGTCGAGCGCACGTCTGCTCGCGTTAAGCGCGGCGTTGCAACAGGTGGTCGTCATGCTCGTCAGCATGTCGCTGACAGTGTTGTGAAGCTATGGAAACGCCGTCGTACCAAGGCACGTCAAAGACGTGCTGTAAGGCGTTTTGCGACAAGAAATGCTGCCCGTGCTGCTAAAGGTACAAAAGTTGCTGTAAGGACTGCTACAAACGCTTTCAGACGCTCAGTTCAGATCGTAACGATTGCGGTTAAGGCTATTATTTCAGCTGTAGCAGCGGCTGTTTCAACAGTCATTACCTCTCCTATAGCATTCCTAGCAACTGCAGGCCTTATTGTGCTTGTGTGTATTTTCGTTCCAACATGTTCTGCTTTTACATCCATCCTTAATCAAGGCTCAACTCAAGGTTCTGGACAAGCCCAGGCGTTTGCGAGAATTGTTCATCAAGAGTATGAAGGCGGTATGGCAAATGATGGTGAAAAGTACCAAAACGAGATGGGCATTCATGGCGATTGGTGCTTAATCTTTGTTTCTTGGTGTGCAAAGAAAGCAGGACTGATGGAAGCAGGGATATTTCCTTCCAATACCTATAACGTGCAAGTCCTTCTTCAGTGGTATAGAGATCATCCGGATGCCGGTACCATCAACGATTCATGGAGTTATGATCCGAAAGTTGGAGATTTAGTACTCTACGATAATGCCGGATCGAATCCAGGACCAAATCACATTGGCGTTATCGTTCAGGTTGGTCAAAACGAGGCAGGACGTAAGTTTTGGGTAGCAGACCACGGAAACCCGAGGCAAGAAAAGACCGTCACGGCAGATGCAACAGGCTCATATGAGGCAGATGCCAACGCTCACTCAGCAGGTGGTTATCAACACATCTGGTATATAACGCCTAAATGGAAAGGTGGGTCTAATGCCGGAACGATTCAGATCCCAGAGCCATATGGTGCCGGTGGCTATTCCATTACTCCATACGATTCGTTTTATCCCATTTGGGCAAGGTCTTCACGTCAAAGAGTTGTTGCTGATATGTGGGCTAATGCTGGCATGCCTTGGAATGATCACATCGCTGTTCTTAACGGTCGTTATCTCATAGCTTGTACAACTACCTTCGGCCAGGTTGGAGACATGGTTGACTTCTATCTAGATGATGGAACTGTTATTCCCGCAATCATCGCAGATGCTAAAAACCCCAATGATCCAGGATGTAACGAGTGGGGTCACTCAAATGGTCAAAACGTCCTAGAATTTGAAGTAGAAAACGCTCATTACCGTGCAAACGGCAATCCTGGTACCAGTGCATGGAAGAGTGAGTGGAAAGGTAGAAGGGTTACTTCTGCTACGAACATAGGCAGTATCCTTTAGGAGGGATAAAGATGGGAAACAACGAACTAAAGCCTGCAGGTCGTGCCTGGTATCAAAATAGAGTACTCCTCATAAGCGCTGCCTTTGTTGGTATCGTGCTTTTGAACGTTTGCCTCTGGTACTTCTTCTCAGGACCAGGGTCAGCTACAAATAAACCAAATGAACCGCAACAGACACAAAAAACGCAAGAAAATGATCCCTATACGCTTCCGGATGGTCGTCATACCAACGCTGAAGGCGTGCCATATGATGAAACAAAGGAAGAAAGACGTGCACGCTATATGAAGAAATATCTCGTTCCAGTTGACCATATTAGTGGTATGAATAACATTTCCAATTATTCAGCCTATGACCAAGAAACGATACGTATGTATATTGGTCTCTATTTGGAAATCAACGGATACAACCCAAAAGAAGATACTGTTACTATTTCGCCAAAGTCTGGGGGCACTAGTTCAGTTGGTGCCCACCAAAATGTTGTCTACCTGACAGTAGACAAAGACGGTACTAAGGTTATCGGATGGCCTATATCAACTGATAACGAGAGGTGGATGTTTAAGAACTATACCGAAGATGATGAGCGCCACGAAAGAAACGGTGACGTATATATTGAAGATGCCCGCAAAGAAGAACTTGTTGATATTACCGATGTTGAGGGTATGGCCAAAAAACTTCCGCGTGGCTTTGCGGAAGGAGTCCATGACGCGTTCGTGAGAAATGTTGGCGATGATACAGCCAAGGTAAACGTTCTTACGGCGGTCTATACCGACTCAACAGGTACCTTTGAAGTCACTGCCTATGACAAAGATGGTAATATCACCGGAAACTACATCGTGACCTGGCACAATAGTCACGGCGAGAATGACTGGAACTTCGCAAAGGTAACTAAGTTCCGCTCATGAGTAGTAGTTCTTACATACAAGAACTTTCCTCCTTATCAAGAAGGTTGTCTCAAGCGTCGAGGGCAAGAGGGTTTACGACGCTTCAGGAGGCTGCTGACGCTATTGGTATTACGCGCACCGCCTGGTCCTTTTATCTCACAGGAGCGCGTTCTCCTTCAGCAGTCTCCCTCATTAAGATCTCAAAAACTCTTAATGTTTCTGTTGATTGGCTTTTAGGAATTGATACTAAGAGAGGAGGACAATAATGAGCAACAATGCAGCTGAACGAATCCGTCAGTTAACTGCAGCAGCAATAGACGATTTTCAAGGTTATATCTCTGATCAGAAAGGCTTTGAAAACGTAGCTCTTTCTCTTGCCTATGATCCCCTCTCTTCTCTACCAGGTCGCACCTCATGGAAGAAAAGCAGTGCAGATGTACTTCCGATTATCGAGCCTACACAAAAAGCAAAGCTTACAAAGTTAGCGGACACTATCGCAGAAGTGCATTCCATTGAAAACCTTCCCCCGCTTCTTGATTGGATTATCTGCATCCGTTATGGGCTTTTCTCTATAGATGATCTTCCTTTTCCTAAGCAAGAAAACACCATCGATCCTAAACAACGTATGCGCATACTTTCAACGACTCAAAAGATGCTTGTTCGTATTGTTGAGTCGTTTGAGGGTTCTACTTCCAAGACTTCCGGAGAAGATGTACGGAGAGTCTCACAGAGAAAAGAGAATAGGCAATCACATGAGGCCGAGCAGAAAGACTTCCGGAACATAAGAGCCAGACTACCTAAAGTACAAGAAGAGCGCCAGGAACAAAAAACGGAGGATAAAGAACATCAAATTAAAAAGGAGGAGCATAAAAAGCTCATAGAAGCCTACACTCCTCCAACCTCGACCGATCTCATTAAAGATGTTCTTTCTGCAGCCTCTAAAAAGCAAGCAAAAAATCCCTTTGATTTTCTTTCAGGAAAGTAACAACTGTTTCGCCATAAGCTAAGAGTAAGCGCACCTGGTAGTATTAAGAATACAAGGTGCGCTTCCTACTATAACGCCCTGGTTACACAGACCCAAATACTCACATTCAGGCTGTTTGCAGAGCGCACATGTCCACTCTTTTTGGAGGTATGTTATGGCGCTCGACAATCAAGCACATATTTGTATCGGTCAGCCGGATGGAGATTGGGAGTGGATCACACTTCCTATGGATCCAGATGAATTGAATGAGACTATTTCAAGACTTTCTGATAACGGCCAACATGATCTGATAATTGAGGATTTTCATAACGCAGGTATTATCTATACATGCAACCTTTCCAGCGCTCTTAATTGGGCCGATCCTTCCCAAATAGTTGATTTGAACAACCTCTGTGTTCTTGCGGAAGGTTGTGAGTACGAAGCCGCTATTGAAGCTATTGTGGAACATAACTCTTTCAAAGATATTCTTGAAGCAACAAATGCTGTTTTACAGGCAGATGAGATTCCTTTCTATGAATTTACTGCTGATGGTTCTCTCTATGATTCTTCAAGAGAAAGTAAGTTTGGCTATACACTTGCTGAAGAATCAGGTCTTATTGATCCTCATCCAAAGCCAGGTAGTCTCGAAGAAACCATTCGATGCTATTTTGATTATGCGCAATATGGAAGAGACTGCTCGCAGGATGTAGTTCTTACTGATAAAGGTTATATGGAACTTAGAGATCTTCCAGATCTATCTTTATATAGCCGTGAAGAGATTGCTCAGAAAGCTGATGCTATTCGTACTTCCTATCCAAACTATGAGCGACTAAAGGAGATACTTGGTGTGTCTCAAGAGTCGCTTAAAAACTACTATCCAGGCTCCCAAAAGAAAGAAAACCTTAAGACTCTGATTTCTCTTGCCGATACTCTTCCTTATAACGAAAGTCAGATTAAGACAATCCTCTTCAACAGATCAGAGACGGTACCTGATCCTGACTGGGTCTCGACATGCATAGTCTTTTCTGGGATTGCCGGAACTGTACCAACTGAGGTAACCCATGGTGCCAAGTTTGATTCTGAAACGCTTAATAAGATGGCAAATATGACCACCCCTGAGATAAAAGCGGCCATAACATCGCTTTCTATTCACAACCAAACTCCATCGAGAAAGGCCTAGGAGGTATTTACTATGGACGCTACCAAAGAAGGCAAATACTTTTCGAAAGAACATCCAGAAGATCTTATGCCACAAGAGATCCTAGAAAGGGTGCCTGAACCCTATGGTCAAGAAGAGATAGCTCTTGCGGACAAAGAGGTATATGCAGCCTATGTCCTTCTCTTTCGCTCAGACTGGACCTGGTATCTTACCGAGTATGACCCTAAGACCCATAATGCATTCGGCCTTGTAGTGGGAGACTATCCCGAATGGGGATACTTTAACCTTGATGAGCTAAAGCAACTAGACGCTCAAAGACTCATTCTTGAGGATTTCCCCAAGACTTTTAGAGAGCTTAAGGATACCGAGCTTGTTAACCAACTTTCAAAAGACGAGCTTGAGAGAGTTTTCTCCGGTACTCTTACGTATTCTGAATCGCCTAGTAAACAAAATCACAAAGCATCTCATTTTCATACTCACTAACAGGAAATAAAGCCCTCAGTAATGTGGGCTTTAGTTTTACCTGCACAAATGTTATATAAGGACCTGAGAGCCGATTTAAGCCCTACTTTTTACTTAAATGAGTAATTAGTCATGAAAATTACGTTTCTTCATCCCAATCCTCCGTTATTTGTATCTTCTTCCCGTCTTTTTCGATAAAAACATTCCATCCACATGCTTCAGCGAACGTGACAAAAGTCTTAAGTGTCGGAGAACTTTTTTGATGCAAAAGTGCGTTGACATATGACGAAGACTTTCCCATCCAAAGAGAAAGCTTATATCTTGACATATGAGAATCTTCTGTGAGGAACTCTAAGATATCTTTTTCTTTCAAGAAAAATCTCTCCTTACCTATATGTAATAACTATTATGTAGATTCTGTGTAGTAGCTATTATATACTACATTAGCTATTAGACAATAACTACTACTGCTATACTTAATATCAACATAAATCTTCCAAACCAACTATCACTACACAGACAAGAAAGGTAAAGAGGTAATGTCGGACAGGCAAAAAATACTTGAGCGTATCAGGAAGCTCTTAGCGTTGAGCAAACACAACACGAACTCGGCAGAGGCAACCCAGGCGGTCCTTCTCGCTCAACGCCTTATCGTTCTTTATGGCGTAGAGGATGCTGAGCTTAATAGAGACTTTATTCAAGACGAAAACATTATCTCAGTTAATTCTCAGATTATTTCTAACCCTCGTCTTTGGAGAGTGTATCTAAGGAACCTAGTTGCCACTTCTTTTAGATGCAAATCCTGGGAGACAATAAAAGAGACTTATAGCCCATATGGGCAAAGAAAAACCCTCAATCAAGCAACTTTCTACGGATATGAGCAAGATGCCCAGGCTGCCACCCTTGCTTTTGAATATCTCTATCGCGCCGGTAATCGATTAGCTAATGCAAAGATAAAGTCTTTAAGAAAACAAAGAAGATCTACAAGAGGTGCTTACAACTCATATATTGCCGGGTTTCTTTCCGGACTTACGCATGAGCTGGAAAAGCAATCAAAAGAACTCATGGTTGTTCTTCCTCTTGCTGTAAAAGACAAGTTTGATGCAGAGATAGCTCCCGCTATTAAAACTGGCTCAGTCAGGCAACTCTCATGTGATAGGAGAAGACAGAGCCTTATCAATGAAGGTTATAGGGACGGAATCAAGACTGTTTGTGCGCGAAGGATTGAAAAGGAGTCATTATGAATTCGCCTAAACGTCTCATACCTGTAGTAATACTTGTTCTCAGCCTTATAGCTGTAGCGATAGGAGCATGGATGATGGTACCTGACTTCCTAGCTGCAAAAGCATATGAGGATCTCAGCGTTTCCGTAAGATCTAAAGCAGCCGTAAGTATAAACTCTGAACAAGGCGACGCTGCTCCTATTGACTGGGAACAAGCTCAAGAGAAAGTACCGAATGCTATTGCTTGGCTTACGATCGAAGGTACCAACATCGATCTTCCGGTAGCTCAGGCAACTGCAGAAGATCCTGAATACTGGCTTTCTCATGACATTATGGGTAATGATTCTCAATCCGGCACTATCTTTTTGGATGAGCAATGCAAACCCTCAGATAAGATGCTTCTTTTCTATGGCCATAAGATGAACAATCGCTCTATGTTCCATGATTTGGGAGAGGTCTTTATCCAAGACAACTTTAACAATCTCGGAACACTTACTTTTGATGCTTACAACCTTGGTATTACTCGCTTCACTCCCCTTGCTGCAGGTCGCATTGATGCGTATGACACAGATGTGAGGGCCTTGCCACAAATGAGCGAGCCTGAGCGCTTGGAGTGGATAAAGAACTTCTGTGAAACCTCCGGTTCAAAAGCTTCAAATTGGTCAGAAATTGCTACCATACATAAAAGATATGCAATTTGTATTACCTGTTCAGGCTATGTACGGTATGGGCATGACGCAAGAACTGTTGTCGTATTTGTAGAAGATTAGGGTTTGTAGTTAAGGCTAGAGAGTAGGCAGAACATGACAAAACAAAGCGTATATGACAAGAACGGCAACTATCTTGGTGAGCTTTATGTCACACAACCCAAAATCGAAGCAGTTGATCCTTCCACACAGCAGATTATCTCAAGCGACACCTCTAAAAAAGAAGAGGTACGTCAGTTCATCGAAGAAATCGAAGCTGAAGAGAAAGAAAAAGAGAACACTCAAAAGGCAATTAACGGCCTTAAGACCCTTCTTATAATCCTCTTTGGTCTTTTTATCTTGTGGTCGTTTCTAGACGGTACGATTCCCAATATCTTGAGATCTATCGGTGTAGCTATTTTTTCACTCATTTTTGGAATACTTGCTTTTAAAGCATCATTTCGTTCGTAAGGAGACCAGCTATGAACACAGAACCTAAGAAAGGTATCGAAACAACAGACACCGCACGCAAAGCTTACACCAAGCGCACCATTGCAACCGGCATCGCCTCAGTTGCACTTGTCACAGCCCTTGGTATTGGTGCGGCCTACGCTCATGGAGGGCTTAACCCCAAACCCAATCCTCCTGCAGGTGAATCTACTGCAGCTCAGGCTAAAGAGGAAACAGAAGAGAAGGTGGAACTTACAGCACAAGAGGTGGCAGATGCAACAAGTGATCTCCACTTTGCCGGAGATGATGTATCGGCTTCTTCTAACACAACCGTCAGTATCAAAGATGGTCACGTTATGGTAACTGAGACCTCTGAAGACACTGCAGCAAACAACGTCTGGTATGCTCCCAGACGCGCTGCTGCTATGGCAGAGCGCTTGAAGGACACTACTATTAAAGCCGATAGCGAAGAGGAGGCCACTGATATCAAGGATGTCACCTGGGTCACTACAGATACATCTGGAAACGTACAGGTCGCCGTTGTTGACTCACCTGACTCTACCGCTGCACATACCGCTGGAGAGCAAACCCCCCTTCCAAAGACTCCGGAAACAAAGCAAGCGGACAATGCCGAGACACAACCTGCTCCTATACAACAGCAAGTGGAAGAACAAAAGACAGAAGAAACCACACCTTCAGAGAAGACCTCTGAGAATACTTCTCAGCCCCAAGAAGAGAAGACTCCCACTCCTGAAGAGAAACCAAAGACAAGTGACGTACTAAATGAATCTGATGGCTACACCATGAGTAAAGAGACCCATGACGCACTTCCTGATGAAGAGAAGGACAAGGTTTCTGAGTCCGGTGGTAAGACAGTCACAGATCCGGAAGGAAACACGATTACACCTGCAGAGCCGGCTCCGAAACCCGAAGAAGAAACAAAGCCCCAAGAAACAACAAAACAAGCAGAAGACATGTCTTCCCCGTCAACCCCTTCTAATGACGGCAGCTCAAATTCGTCTAGTAGTAACCCTGGATCTGGATCAAACTCTTCCTCTACTCCTCGTGAGAAGCGTCCGATATACCGTACTGAGACCCGCTATGTAGTAGATCAGGCCGCTTGGTCTGAGCAGGTATATGATCACTCTGAAATTATCTTTTCCGATGGTATGATTTTTTATGACAACGCTTCAGCATGGCAATATATGAAAAAAACAGGACTTTCATACTCAACAAAAGACGTTTACAAAACTGTCTATCATGAAGAGCAAGGTCATACCGAAGAGTACCAGGTACTTGATCACTGGGAGTAAAGGAGATTCAATATGTTAAAGCACTATAGAGAAGATAAACTTGCTCGGGATAATCAGCCAACAAAAATAGAATTTGAGAAGGAGAGAGATTCCGGAATCCCTCGTGTTCTTTTTTACGAGCTTCTTGTTGCTGCGACCATTTTATGTTTTATCATTAGTAACTTGCTTCTTACTGCTTCATACTTCAGAGATGTATTAATAAATAGTCTGCCTTTTTAAGCCATACTTTTTGAATTGTGGAGAAGCCTCTTGTTTTTCGAAACAAGAGGCTTTTTCTTTGTCAAAGTTAAAATCTTAAATATAATGTAGCCACTATCCTTTTTATGCCCTCTTCCACACGACAGGGGCTACACAGACCAAAGGAGGCTGTATATGAGATACTCTCGTACTATGTCGTGTAATTCTTCTCCTATCCACAAGCTGAAGGTATTTTTCATTGCACTGATCTTTGCCGTAAGCCAAGTCTTTGGGCTTGTAGGTGCTGCGGCTCCTACAGTAGCCCTTGCTGAAGGTGCAACCAAAGACTCCATCAGCTCGGTTGAAACGCAACCGGGAGACAAGAATTACAATGTTTGGCGAAACTCTACAGGTGAGATTATGTTCTGTGGTGACGAAGCCAATCACAGCGTGGCCAAGGCTGGAGACACCGGCACTATTGTAGATCCAGCTACGTTTAAGAATCTGAAGTATGACTCACGTGCTAAGTCTTACTCAACTCGCGAACTTCGTGCTATCTCCTACATTATGGCTAATGGCTATAGTGTTAAAGGCACTGTAGGAGGACAGACCGGCTGGAATGCCGCACGTGCAACCCAGCAGGCTATCTGGCATGTGCTTCGCCCGGGTCTTGTGCCTGAGTCTCCTGAAGGCCGGAAGCTCTACAACGATGCTATAGCCTATGCTGATTCAAGCTCTACTGAGTATGACGGCACACTCGGTCTTTTTGTACCGGACAACGGCGTTCAGGTCCTCTTCTTTATCAATCGCAGCGGCTCTTTGAAGCTCGTAAAAACCAGTGCAAATCCCGCCCTTACCGATGGAAATAACACCTGCTATGATCTTGCAGGCGCTGAGTATACGGTTTATTCTGACTCTGCAGCCACAATAGAGGTGGGTAAGATTACCCTTGACTCTAAGGGCGAAGGTACGCTAGATAACATCAAATCCGGTACTTACTATGTAAAAGAAACCAAAGCAGCTAAGGGATATGCTTTGGATAAAGAGATCCATGAGGTCAAGGTTGAATCCGGAAAGACCGCAGAACTTGCGGTAAAGGATGTTCCTCAAAACGATCCCGCACTTATGCAGGTGCGCAAGGTTGATGCTGAAACCGGTAAGGCCTCCCCCCTTGGTGCTGGCACACTTGCTGGTGCTGAGTTTACGGTTTCTTATTATGATGGTTTCTATACCAAAGACACACTTCCGGAGAAACCAACCCGTACTTGGGTATTGAAGACAGATTCCGACGGTCAGGTAGCTCTTTTAGGAGCTTCTGTCGATCGCGATACGTATTTCGTCTCCGGAGACGATTTCTATACAAGCTCTATTGGTACAGCAACCCTCCCCCTTGGTACTGTTGCAGTTCGTGAGACGAAAGCTCCTAAGGGTTATTTGCTGCCTGAAAACAACGCCTTGAACGTTCAGCAGATCACCTCTAACGGCACTCTTGAGTCCGTAACGACTGATCTTTTACCTAATGTCTCCGAGCAAGTTATCCGTGGCAACATCAAATGGGTCAAGGCCATCGAGGAGACCCAGGTGCGCGTTCCTAACGCCCTCTTTAAGATCACCTCAAAGACCACCGGTGAGACCCACTATGTCGTAACTGACGCTAACGGCAGTTTTGATTCTTCAGCGTTGAAAGCAACCAATAAAACCAACGCAAATGACAAGGCGATAGATACTGACGGTAAGGTTGATGAGACGAAGCTCGATTCTGAGGCTGGTGTGTGGTTTTCCGGTGCTAAGGATGCAGAAGTAAAGCCTGATGATGCCAAAGGTGCATTCCCATATGACACCTATGAGGTGGAAGAGATCATCACGTCCGCCACTGAAGGCACCAAGCCCGTCAAGTTCGATGTGACGGTCGCCCGTGATGGAGCCACGGTTGATATGGGTACGATTGATGATCAGCCAGACAAGCCTTTGATTCAGACTGAGTTTACTGACGAGGGCGGAAACCATGAGGTTGAAGCCAACAAGGAAGTCAAGCTTAAAGATACGGTGAGCTACAATAACTTGACACCTGGCAAAGAGTACAGCCTAACCATGACGATCCATGTTAAGGATAAGGATGGCAAAGACGAGGGTGAACTTAAGGACAAGGATGGAAAGCCTGTTACTACAACCATCAAGTTCACGCCTGAGAAGGCTGACGGTACGGTGGAGGTTCCCTACACCGTTGATACGACAGGACTTGAGGAAAAGTCCATTGTCGCCTTTGAGTCTTTGCAAAAGGATGGTAAAGAGATTACCTCTCATGCTGATATCACAGATAGTGGTCAGACCATTCGTGTGAAGAAGACCCCAACGCCTCCAACAACACCTACAACCAAGACTTCAAAGAGTGTTCCTAATACAGGACAGTCCCCTCTTGGTATGATTTTGACTGGTGTTGGTTTGGTCGGAATCGTTGGTTCCGGTGCCTGGATATTTATCCGTCGCCGCATGTCTATAAACCTTGTAGGTCGTCTGTAGAGGGACTACAAGAACTGACTCGGGATACCGCCTAGACTCGTCTGGGCGGTATTTCTTTTGTTTGTTGTTTGCAAAAACGTTGCATGTATGCTACTATATACATACTTCATAGCTGAAAGGATTGATTATGACAGTGCAAGAGCGCAAAGAACTTGTCATGGAAGCCATACATTCAACGGAGCTTGAGGGTCTTCACGTAACCCCCGTCTTTTATAAAATGGCTGAGCAATATATCAGTGGCAAAATCTCACTACAGGAGTTCTCAAAAAAGCTTATTTCATATCATAAAGAAAAAGTTGCCGCAGAGAACTTTGTTGCATAGACATGAGTGAGTTTGTAGATCCTTGCATTGATCAAGAAACGGGCATTTTTAAAAACTTGTTTGGTGCTCGATCTCAAGATCAGCTTGACGAAATTGAAGCAGACATTACTACATTAAAGACTCTTGAGTTTCTTCAGTCGAATCCGCGTCTTATGCATTCCTTTGAGGATTTTATTGTGATACATAAAGCCATCTTCGGAGAAATATATCCTTGGGCTGGACAAGTAAGAACGTACAACCTTAGCAAAGGACAAACAGCCTTCTTGCCTTATGACCGATTTCCCGTGGCAATTCCTTATGAGTTTACACAAATGCAAAACATCAATTTTCTAAAAGGTTTTGAACGCACAGACTTCTGTCACAATCTTGCTAAACACTTCAATGAAATGAACTATATTCATCCCTTTCGAGAAGGGAATGGTAGAACTCAAAGAGTATTTTGGACTTTAATCGCTCGTGACGCAGGATATCGTATTAACTGGCTCTCAATCAGTTCCGAGGAGCTAGGGGTTGCTTCGGAGTATGGAGCTATAAGTGCCGATGCTTCAAAACTAGAAAGTCTTTTCTTGAAAGCCGTTGGCAACAAACTTGAGAGAACACCGACGGCTGCTCAAGTCATAGGTGACGTACTCTCGTCAATAGACCACAGGAAACATAATTCTCAGAATATTAGGAATAAAGGTCACCATCATGGTAGATAACTCCCCTATTATTTATGCGCTTCGTGATGCACGCCTTGAGCATGGATACTCAGTTTATAAACTCTCTGAGATTACCGGGATGCCACGTTCTACCATAAGTCGCATCGAGTCTGGTCAAGTAGCACCTACAATAGCGTCTCTTGAAAAGATTGCTCAAGCGCTCGGAAAAGAGCTCACAGTTACTCTTAAATAAAAAGGCTCTAAAAGAGCCTTTTTATTTCGGAATATCGTTTGGATCAATAAGCCCACACTTATTCGTTGCACATTCATCTCTTACAAGGACCATAACTCCATGTACCTGTATGGCCAAAGCTCGCGCACATTCGTCTCCGGAGACGACGCACGTTCTTCTGTGCCATACCCTCATCTCGCTTTCTCGTTTACTGTCCTCATCAGCGTCTACTATAGTTAGATCTTCTTCGTGATGAGAGGTCTTGATAAACTCTTCAGCGTCATTTTCGTTTGCAAATTCAGCAACTAGGCTTCCGGTGTCTTTTTCGATGACTAGAACACCTTTGTAGTCTTTCTCATCTGGATTTTGCCATACGCACGACCTGGTCCAAAAGATGCCGTTATCTGGATCTGAATAGTCGATGGTGTTGTCATCCAAAACAAAGCCATTTGCTAGCGACATTTCAGGTGCCCCTATGGTGGTACAACCTGCCTTCCACCACACTACCAGCTCTTGTGAGTTCATCTCCCGTTGCTCCTTCTCTGTACATTGATCTTTTGGTCCGGCTTTACCGTAAAGCCAATCTTTCGACTTTCGCGTTCCTGCTTTGCTTCCGCTTTCATTTTCTCTATACGATCAGCTTCAGCATATGCCCGTTCAAGGGCTGCCGCTGCTGTACTTAATCTCTCTCCACGCCACGCATTAGCCCGTATAAGCTTGTCTGCACTCTTATAATGGCGCACTTTAGGCTTTAGGTGAGTAACACTGCTAAAGTCACGTTTAGGTTGCTTAGATGCGCCCTCATCGCCGCTATGCACCCTCTTTGAGAGTCGCTCTAATGTCTTTAGCCAACTGTTCGTTCGCTCTTGAGCGTATTCTGTTTGTCTAAACTCATACTCCACAGACCGTAAAAGCTCTGAAGTAGACGCTCTATAGTCTCCTCCCCGCTTCTCAAGCGTAACTCCAGCCACGTTTTCAAGCCTTGCTCTTACCTCACTCAAACGCTCCCTGGTTGCTTTGATCTCATTTCTCTTCTTAGGACTTACAAAGAGTGCTTTGTCTGCTTCTTTGGTAAGGTCGATAAGCTTTGATGTCAGCATAACTTCGGTATGTGCATCGGTATCAAGTTGTTGCGCTTTTGCAAGTGCCCTCTCGGCGTCGATATAGCCTTGTGCAAGCCTCTCATGGGTATTTCTTGCTACCTGCAGCTGATAGTCGAGTTTACGGACCGAATCGATACCGAATGTGGCACAGGTATTTGCGTCTCTGATCGTATCGGCTACATCATTTCCGCATCTTCCGGCAATTCTATAAAGCCAGGTTTGCAAACTGCAATCGTTTCTCGGATATGAATTAAAGACAGCTTGTTTAATCTTGGGATCGATCTCCTGCAAAACCTCACGACCAAGAGAGAGCTTCTTGAAGTCAAAGCCCATGCGAGACGTAAGCGCCGCTTCAGTGTACTTACCACCGAGCTTTGCTGCCCGTACTTTCTTATCGTATCCATTACTTTGAGGATGCCAAAATACAAGACCTCCTCCGCGCCTCTCGCGGGTAATCTTGATACCTTTTTTATTTAAGTCTTCTACAAACTCACCCCAGGTGGAACACCTTGTCATAGCAACATCGATATCTATTTTGATTTCATGTTTCCAGCTACGTCCACCACGTCGAAGGATTGCCTCTTCAGCTTTATCGGCACGTGCACGTTTGGATTCCCAAAGCTCATTTCTTCTGTGCTCATAGACCGTTTCAGTCTTACTTAAACCATGAGCTAAGGCTACCTGGTTCTTAAGGATTGACTTGTCATTCCATTCACTATCGTTGTAGTGAATTTTTCTCCCGGTATCCGGATACACTGCATTGACTACGATATGAGCATGTGGAATATGTCCGGCATTATCATCATGTACAGCAGCAACCCACTGAGCTCCAGGGAAAGCAAGTTCTACCCATTCAGCGGCCATGTCTGCCACTTCACTAGGCGAGGCTTTATCTTCCGGATCCGGAGAAAACACAAAGTGGTAGTACTTGCGTCCGTCCTCCTTTTTATAGCCAGCACGAGTTTTAGCAAAATCCTTTGCCCACCCAAAAGGAGTCTCTGATCCGTTCCAAGATGTGAAAGCTCGCACTCTCGACGCTTGAGCCTCATGGCCATACTCAAGATAGTTGGCCAGACTTTTGTCATCCGAAAGCCCTTCTGCAAGGTACAGCTCAAGACGAGTGGCCGAGCTTTTTGCGCCTCCCCTATTTCTAACTGGTTTTAAGATGATTCCCAAGACTACCTACAATCTGCAAAAGCATCCGACACTTCACGGTATGCTTCTCCAAGCGATATTTTTAGCCAGGCAAGCTCAGCTAAAACTTTTCCAAAGTCAGCATCAAGTTCTTCCTCTCCCATATGTGTCATTTCTTTCACGATGGCGTTTGAAGATCTTGAGATTTGATTCAAATTCGCTCCATGGCGAGCAAGCTCTACTCTTAACTCAGCAATCTCTTTTCTCGGCGGAAATGTTCGCTTAATTCTCTTTGAGTCTTCTACACAGCAATGGAAAATGAACTCATGAAGACTCTTGGTCTGAGATGCTTCCTTGGCCACAATGAAGCGCTCGTACTCATCTGAAGTCAATCTGAAATTAACCTGAATGATTCTCTTGTCTGTATCAAACATGGCAGTCACCTTCTAGTCTGTGTATTCAAGCTCTATCAAGTGGAAGAGAGCTTCTATTCTTTTTCCTCCGTGAGGAGGCCAGGTGTAAGGGCAGAGCCCTAGACTTTTGATAGCGAATGCTATCAAAAGGCGATGCTTGCGGTTTGCTCCGCAAACCCATATTAGCACAATCACGCAAGCGTGATTGTCAATATTTTTGTTCGAAAAGACCGCATGCGCGGTCTTTTCGTCCGGGCTACGCCCGGAGTCAAGGAAGGAAGAAGGCTGTGTTTTTTGACCTGATTAAGACGCGAGGTAGACTTCTCTTTTACAAAATCGCTTTTGTACGTTGTACAAACAAGTACGTTTACCTTGCGTTTTTCAATATCGAAACCACCAGAAGTGGACTCATTTGGCAAGGACAGGGGTCTTACGACCCCTATAACCCCATTTTTTACACAGTATGTGAATATCTGTATAAGTATATGTATTTTAGTATGTATGAATATTTGAATAGATGTTTAACGTTGCTTTTTGCTCCCACATACTGTGTAAATAAGAGGGTTGCTGTGTACTTCAGCAACCCATACCAAGATGTGAGTTTTCAATGGCGATTGTAAGTGGCTGAGCTTGCCCTTAGCTCAGCCACTTACCGAGCTGTTGTAAACTCACACAATCTTTTCGCCTGTCGGCGGTATGGGTAGTCCCATGCCGACAGGCGGGCGCAAGCGCGAAGGCGTAAGGGGAAGGCTGCCAAGCGCTTGCGCCGGACCTCAAAAAAATGGACGGCGAGAAAATCACCGTCCATAAAATCTACATAATAATTATTACTTAATCTCTACTCACATCAGATGCACCTATGAGGTGACGGAGACCTACCGTCAAATTATCATCAAACATATTGATTGAGATGGCATCAAATCTTGCATTATCTACATAAGGATGAGTGAGCATATAAAGGTCTAAGGCTCTTTTGAAATCAACAACCATTTCAGGTGTAATGTCTAAGGGCGGAAATTCGTTTGACGTTTTAGAGACGCGCTGCACTGAGACACTAATAAGAACTGCTGTATCTTTATCCATAGCTACAACGTCAAAGACACGCCCGGAACAATCAAACTTAAGTTCGTATCCCCTTTTCTCAAGATAAGTACATGCAATCAAAATTCCCTTTTCATGCAGCTGTTCATCTGACATTTCCGAAATCGGAATATCGTCCTCCTTTACTTCATTCTTTTCTGCAAGGTTGACCTTACTTTGAGTTTTTGCGGACATAGTTACTCCTTACAGTCACGGAGATACCCTTTGTATCCCTCGTCCATAGCGTTAACGAGTTCTGAGCATTTGCCCCAAAGCGTTCTTGCGGCTGGGGGGCTTTGGGGCAAATGCCAGAACGTCCGCATGAAGGGGTCATAGCGGCGTTATGCTTATGGACGAGGGATACGAGAAATTAATAAAGTACGAGGTAAATAGCATAAAATTTATACGTTTATACGAATATTTATATACTTATACAAAAAGCGAGGTGTTTTCAACGCCGTTCTTTGGTGTTGTAAACCCGAGCGCAAAACCAGAGTTTTCAATGACGAAGGCAAAAAGGTTGAGTCCCACCTCAAACTCAACCGTTGCCGAAGTTGTTGGAAACTCTGGTTTTAGATCTTAAGTTTTCAATAGTCGTGCGCGAAGAGCCATACCACAAGCTCGTAGCGCACGGTTCACTGTTGGAAACTTAAGATCTTATCTAACTTCATTTGAAACATTGTCTGAACTCAAAAAGCGAGCTTTTAACACTATTCTCAATGTTAAAAGCTCGCTCAAGTGGTATGGGATATTCTAATTAATGCTTAGCCGAGCACACACCGCTCGATAGCTTGGGCGAGCGTCAGACCATCACGGCTGCGCATCTCGTCAAGCTTGGCCTTTGTCGCCGCGCTTAAGTCTACGCGTACGGCGTAGGTGCTTTTATCCTCCGTTGGCTCGCCGAACTCGGCGATATACTCGTCGGCGGAGAGGTGCTCCTCCGCCCACTGGCGAGCTTCGTCGTAACCGACAGGTACGAGTTGGTCTCCTGCTGCCCACATGTCATAGCAGCGCTGACGGTACGGCGATGCGGCATTGCCCTCGCCATGCAAAAAGTATTCACCGGTCTTTTTTTGGTAGAGTGTCTCCGCATACCAAGCAAAATCGTTGGCGTAGTGGTCGCTGCTCCATGAGCCTACCTCTCGCGCCGTCTCGGTGTCATAGACCTTGCCACGGATAATCTTTTTCATGAGTTTCCCTTTCTTTTAGGTTGGGCGCCCTGTGCGGGCGCCCTTGTTAAGGTCTAGCGATTGATTCCAAAAAGCTCACACTCTGCGTCCTGTAAAGCTCCAAGATCAAAGCCGAGATTAGCTATAAGCTCGTCATCCTCAGCGATTGTCTCTTCGCTGGCATTATCTCTTGCGTCCCATATGAGAGGCTCTGTTTCTGACCAAGCTACCCACCAGTCGAGCTCTTCGTCATCATCCACGAGCCAGCACTGCTTGCCGCTATCGCTATAATCTGGAAAGAAACCGCATCCACCGAGGATGTCATTCATCATGTCGCTCTGAGTCTTTGGATCAATGAGTTCAACTTCTATTTCTTTGCCGCTCTGCTTGCTCTTGATTATGGTTGCCATTTTGCTCCCCTTTCTTGGGTTAAGAAGAACCCTTTGTCCCTCTCACTATCTATATAATAACTTGAGTATGTGAGTAAGTCAATCAAGATATAGAGTTTGTGTTCTTCTTCACAATTTCTACACATTTCACACACAATTCAGTGCATTTACAAATGAGCAGTTAAACGGCTTATTACAATCGATTCTAAGCGTCTATCTCAGACGCTATGGAGTACTTACCCTTGCTATCTGATGGTACAAATCGCGCTGAATAGCCTAGAGCGGTAAGTGCTGCGTATGTCGCGCGGCTATTGGCGTTTGCTTGACGCCATGAACCGCCATCAGCCGGAGAATGATGCTCGCGGTAGTCATCTTCGCTCTGCCAGTATATGAGTGTGACCTCCCGCGGCTCTTTATCGGCTCGCTCGTGCCACTCTTCTACGATCGCGAGCGCGCTCTCTACGCCGGCCTGCTGTAGGCGTAGAGCATCCTCAAGGATGTCCCAGGCGTCTTGTGGGGCGTGGTAGGTTGGGTATGCCGGAGATTCCCAGCGCTCTACAGACCGTTGGCGTACGTCCATAATGCGGGCTATGTCTTGATGTGTAAATCCCGTCTGCTCACGAAATGCCTTAAACTCGGCTTTAGTGTGCTCTGACATATATCCTCCTTATGAGCGCGCCCCATTGCTGGGGCGCTGGTCTTGCTATGAATTCTCGATAACTTCTAGAAATGTTTTGAAAGGGTCATCTGTAACTTCGATACCACAATTTTCAGCGTAATCAATAAGCTCAGTAAGTGCATCTTTCTCTGTAACATCATCGCCATTTGCACGCATACGCTCGATAAGTGTTTTTTCTGCTGTTTCTAACTGTGCTTTCTGTTCATCTGTAAATGCGTTAAATATATCTTCTACCTCATATTTTGCGTACATCATAATGCTCCTTTCTTTAATTCTGAAGAAGTATGCCGCTGAATAATTTTGATTATCGCACGCTCCGTAGTAATCACTTGCGCCACTGCAATAATCCGTCCAATTCTTTAGAGCTTCTTTGTAAGTAGGAAAACTTGCGATTTCCTTAAAAGTTGGGTTCTCGTAAACCCCGTCCGTGAACTCATCAAAACGCACTTCTTCAATGATCCAAGTTGTGCCGTTCTCGTTTGTGTTGTACTTCATTTTATGCCCCTTTCATTGGGTGAGGGTGACCTTATGTCTCCCTCTTGCTGACTATTACTATAGTCGGGTTATCCGACTAATGCAAGTATAAATTGTGAATGGTAGAAAATTATCGGTGAACGGTAGTTACCGCCACTAGACAATGAATACAAGCTTTTTTGCCATAAGGCTCCTTTCTGGGTTTGGGGTGTCGGCTTACCGTACAGACCGACACCCCTTTACTGTTACCTTTTTGATTGATCTTTCATGTCATTGATAAGTCCCAAACATGTGACTTCTTATGGCAGCTTCAGCGATTGAGGACTTTGAGTCATATGGCAGAAAGTGTTCTTTACTCTGTGCAATAAAAGCATTCATCATAGTAATTACGCTTTCCGGTAACCGGTAACTTCTCCTTTTTAAAAACCCCTTGTTTTCTTTAATGGCAACCAGATACTCATCTTCATATTTCAACGTATTCTTCATGAGATCTATAATCCAGCCACTTAAAATATCTCCTCTTGAAAGGAAGGCTCCATCTTTTGCAAGATGTTCATATGCTGCTCTTTCAAGACAGGCAACTGCATCAGGCGTGAGTGTAATTGCCACGGTTTTTGTCGCTTCTTTTTGTGTGTATTCAATATCAGGACGCCTTAACTCCGGAGCATTTGAAAAGAAGGGAGTAGAGGTTATTTCTGTCTGATTACGTGGATGCCCTGCAGCTGCTTTCATGATATCGGCCATAGAAGGCTTACTAAAATCTGACATGATTACCTCGACTCATATCCTTCGTTAATCCAACTGATTACATCATCTACAAACCACGAATACCTAAGAATCCCACCATGCAAAACAGTGCTAACTTCAAAGATACTTTTTCCCTCATCCTGAGCGCGTTGGATGTCAGATTGTAAACTGATTGGTTTTCCAAGCAGCTTAATATCTCGTTCTTTGCAAACTGCTTTGATTTTCTCTGCACTTTTGTTATGCAAAGAAACTATCGTTCGGTACATCGTAATTGCGACACCAATATTCTCACCAACGCTATTACGGTTAAGATCTACAAGACCTTCGATAAAACCAAGGCTTTGATCCAGCGCTTCAAGACCATACTTGTCCGGAGTCGTAGGTAAGATAATGTGAGTTGCCGCTACAAGTGCTTGTGCAGTAATTGGATCCAGTCCTGGATGTGTATCGATGATACAGACATCCCAACGACCGTTTTCAGTGCCATCATTACGCGCTCGTTCGATAGCATCAGCGAGAAGATATGAGTCAATCTCACTTTCACCTCTTCCCCATAAAGCAAGATCCGGGAATGCCGGTACGAGTGCCTGTCCTGCCTCGTCTGCCTTTACATGTCCGCCTTCGATGAAATCTTCAATCGAAGCGGTTCCTGGAACGAGAAGACGGCTCTGAGCCTCTGAGAAGTTGCCTTGAGGATCACAGTCAATCGCAAGTACGCGAGCACCTTTGAGACGAAATCCATCAGCTAAAGCACTTGCTGTAGTTGTTTTGCCAACCCCGCCTTTTTGATTTGCAAGAACAATAATAGGAATTTCACGCATAACTGCCTTCTTTCAGGTCTGTGTTTTTTGATAGATCCGACTTAGTTCTTTTTGAACCACTGGAGATCATCAGCAGTAACTTCAAGAATACTTCGCATATCTCCAGTTTCTGTTTCCCACCGACGCATATGAAGTTTGCCGGAAACGATTACTGCAGTTCCTTTTCGGACGCCTTTTTCTGAGCATGCCGCTTCAGCGCGTTTACCCCACACAACTACGTTCACAAACGTTGGTTCATCATCAATCCAGATACCAGACTCCTTGTCTTTATGACCTTCGGAAACGGCCAACGAAAGTGTTATTACCGGATGTCCGCTGTCTGTTGCTCTGAGTTCCGGATCGCGAGTAAGATTACCGGAAATGTTGACGCTGTTCATAAAGACTCCCATCTACAGAGAAACCTCTGTGGTATGCGAGCACAGTTTTTGAGAAGAGTACCTTTATCTTGGCTGTGCTCTAACGTCGTGACTAGTGGAAGTGACGTTAATAGTTATTATACATAGATTCTACCTCTCTTGTCAATAATTATTCTCTTATACACTTATTTATACATACATCTACATTTCTATTTTATTGGCGTAATTGAAAGTCTGAAAAATGTAAATTGCCAGTTGCATATTAAATGGGATGGTGTAACATATTCCTTGCCTTTTTACTCGCACGGAAGTGTGAGTACTTGGGTCTGTGTAGTGATAGTTGGTTTGGAAGGCTGGCTATCACGGTAGCAGGGGTTGAGTTTTTACTCCCCCTGCTATTTTTATACGAATATTTATACGCTTATACATACATTTATACTCATTGAAAACAAAAAAAATCAAGATTGAAACTTTCTAAAGTTGTGCTACTCTATCTGTAGGTAAAAGAGGTTATTTGTTGTAAAAACATAGTGTCTGAGCTGGTAAAGTTTACATACTATCGATTATCAGACTTTCGCACTAATTTTTACACAATGGGATGAATTGTGAAGA